>OCLG01000028.1_pt1 | contig 140171 bp, 125 predicted proteins | sample 1548111 | NCBI WGS metagenome assembly OCLG01 (sample SAMN05301508, study PRJEB22388) | human oral metagenome | isolation source: Infant 2 DOL 28 oral | host: Homo sapiens | place: USA: Pittsburgh, Magee-Womens Hospital of UPMC | collected 2013/2014 | reverse complement strand
GCTAAATCGTTAGGTCGGGTAACTGGCGCAAGGGTTCGAATCCCTTATTCTCCGTAATTAGAGCTTTTTAGCTCTTTTTTTGTGTTTTTGACTGTAAAATTTAGGCTTTTTGATAACTATGGTAGGGCGATGAATTGTTACAATCATGACCACCCGTCTAACGGGTGGTTTGCACCAGGGCTATAAGCCCAAATTACCAGCCAGCGCCTAAAGACGCTGGCTTTCACGTTGTTCAAGCCTCATTGCTCTTGACTCGTCACTTGCCTCTTAAAGAGGCGTGAGTATTACTTACCACTATCCCTAAAGGGATCCTCATATTCTTTTACACTCAATTTATCTAGTGCTATATCATGCTTTTCCTGTTCTTGGATATATTTCCTAATTGTGGCTTCATTGAGCCCTACTGTGCTCACATAATAACCTTCTGCCCAGAAATGCCGATTCCCAAACTTGTACTTGAGATTGGCGTGTTTGTCAAACATCATGAGTGCACTTTTACCTTTTAAATAACCCATGAAACTTGAAACACTTATCCTCGGTGGAATACTGACTAACATATGAACATGATCATGCATTAAATGGCCCTCGATAATCTCAACACCTTTATAACTACATAATCGGCGGAATATTTCTCCCAAACTACTTCGATATTGATTATAAATGACTTTTCGTCTATACTTAGGGGTGAACACAATATGATACTTACAGTGCCACTTTGTGTGTGATAAACTATGTGTCTTTTGTGCCATGGTTTTCTCCTTTCGCTTTACAATTGGCTTGAACACCTTTATTGTATCGCGTTTGGAGTTTTTTTGGTATAACCTTCGATGCGCACCCGCATAGCGGGTGGTTTATTTGTCTCGCATCTCACGGAGCGAGACGGACTGAAAGTCACATAATCTGGAGTGAAACAAAATGCTTCACTCTTTTTGTTTCACACTTAGGAACTTTCTAGGTTTAATGTTATTAAACTAATCAAATATATAAGTTTTTTTAGCGATTTTGTAGTCTTTTTCCTAGCATCTATCTGCATTTCTATTTTAGTTTTTTGATGTGTTAATGTTCTTTTTTTAATTTCCTGTAAGTTTCTAATATAAAATAATTATATTAGAAATTACCTTTAAATAATGGTTTAATCTCTTTTTGTTATAGCTCCTATTGGCCTTTCCTACATTATGTTTAGATCTATAGTATTTATAGAAGGTGTATCTAATATAAGAATTATAGAACTTATTTACTTAGTATTTGTATATATAAGTTTTTTTATTTTACCGAAACTCTAAAATATTTAATATAATGTAGGCAAAGCTATGGATACCATTCATTTCAAGAGGAGATTTTTATGGGTAATAGAAGTATAGTAGGAAGTCTGTTTGTTCTTATATTTAGTTTTTTAATAGTTGGTTGTAGTAATCAAAATTCGGATGTTTCTAGTAATGATACTAGTTTAGCTACTACAACTAGTCAGTCAACTACTAGTAACGAGATTAAGTCTGGGGAGTCTAAGAAAGATTACAAAGATTTATACAAGCCAGTTTTTGAGGATTATAAAAAGATATTTTCTACTTCTAAAGATTCAAGTGCAATTGCAAATCTTCATCAAAAATTGAATGCAACTGAACGCCCTATCAATAGTTGGTCAGTTGAAAATGCGGTTTTTCAATCAGATATAATGAGTTATGCCTATGCAGATCTTAATAAAGATGGTGTAGAGGAATTGCTAATAGGGGTTGAGCAATCTAATGGTGATTATTTTATTTCGGGTCTTTATTATCTTGTGAATGAGAAGCCAGTCCTTTTAGCAGAAGGCTTTGTTGCAGGGCATGGTGGTGCTAGAAATTCTATGAATATCTATAAGGGTGGAGACATCTTAGAATTAAGCTGGTCATCTGGTACAGGTGAAGGTAGGGGAGTACTTTATCATCTGAATTCGAGCCAACAAGCAGCAAGTAAAGTTCAGGAACAGGACATTCGTGTTCCTGGTAACAAAAGTTTGCATTCTGATTTTGGTAAGACAGAGGCAGAATTAATGAATTTCAAGCAACTAGATTGGCAGAAATTTGAAGATTCTAGTAGCTCGGCTATCTCGGGAGATAAGCAAAGGGCCCCTTGGAACACTAGTAAATCTGCTAAATTAGAAGCTTTCATTAAAGGATGGGGAGAAAGACTTGGGCAACCGAATTACAAAAAGGGAATTTCTGGTGGTGATGTTGGTGCAGATAATCTCTATACCTTTGGAGATGGACCAAGCGAAAAAATGAATGCCGAATACACGGATACAGGTTTAGGAAATGCTAAGTATCGAATTGTGGAACGCTATAGTAACTGGGATAAATACCCGGACGTTCATAGCTACTTTTTTGCGATAACTGATACTGGGGAAGCGATTGTTTTTCATTCTCCAACAACAAATGGTGGGGTTATGTACTTAAAACCGACAGAGAATACAGAGATCCAAGCAGAGTTTAAACGTTTAGTTGAGGAAGAGTAGAAAAATGAAGAGTTTAGTCAAGGCCAAGCTCTATTTTTTAAAATCTCTTCTTTCATTTTTATATTCTTTGAGTATTTAATGGTATACTAGTGTTATATAAGAACGTAAAGCATTATTTGATGATGATTCTATAATCCAGGAGAATAATTTCTATGCCAAAAAGTCTGAAGTTTCATAGTATTTATTATAGATTTGTTCTATTTATAGTTATTTTATATTTTTTGGGTGTTCATCAAATTGCTGGGCGAGGAATTCAAGAATTTACTATCTTTGATTACACTTTCAACTTTCATCAAACACAGTTAGGGTATTTCCTTCTTTTATTAATTTTAGTTAGCATTGGTATTAATTTTCTTTTTCCTTGGAAATTTTATATTACTCAGGATGGGATATACATTAGAAGGTTAGATTTATTTGTTCCTTGGAGTGATATCAGTGGAGTTTCCCATGTTTGGATTAACAAAGGGAGTAATTTTAGCAGAGGGCTTGTTTTTTATAACAATAAATGTTTAGTTTTCTATCGTAATAATTATAAACCGATTTGTATCTATAATACTTCTTTATTAGCCTTATTTCTTGTCAAACTCTTTAATTCTCAGATAAAGACGAATATCTTATCGGCTAGTTTTGCTACGGGATTTAATATTCTATTGAATACATCAATTGTCTGTTATCTTTACTTTCTTGATTTAAAAACTCTTAGTTTTAGTTATTTTTTACTTTTTTGCTTACTCTACTTTATAAAAATTTTTATCATTCCTTTATGCTTGGTTTCCAGTCAAAATTCTAAGTATGGCCCTTATCTGGTCCATAGTAGTTTCTTTAAGAGGAATGCTTCAGATGTGATTCATGTTTAATTTTATAAAAATGATGACTTTCTACTTTTGGGTAGGAAGTTTTTTATTATTTCTATATCGAAAAAGTTGACAGATGTAATGGAAAGTCTTACAATAAATTAAGAAAGTTCTATATAGAAGTAAAGGAGACAAAATGGACAAGATGTTAGGGGGCTACCAAGCTCTACAGATTCGATTGTTGAATGGGCGTATCTTTCAAAAACTCTTGAGCAAGGAACCAGATGCCCAATACAGAAGTGAGCAGGGAAAAATTTTAACAATCTTGTGGAAGCAAGAGTTGGGTTGTGCTACTGTAACTGATATTGCTCTTGCGACAGGTCTGGCAAACAATACGCTGACCAGTATGGTTAAGAAATTAGAAGAACAGGGTTTGGTTACGATTAAGCCTTGTACACAGGATAAAAGAAAAAAATATATCTCTTTGACAGATCTCGGTTGGGCGCAAAAAGAAATTGGAGACCGTGTCAGTAAAGAGTTAGGTGAAATTTTCTACCAAGGATTTTCGGATCAAGAAATCCAGGAATTTGAAGCTTATCAAGAGCGTATTATCTCAAATCTAAAGGCTAAAGAAAATGACATCTAAGGAAAGGAAGTAACAGTTATGATTGGTATTACAGGAGTAACAGGGAAATTAGGTTCCTATGTGGCGAATCTTATAGATCAAAAAGGAATTGCTTCCGTCCATTTAGCACGAAGCCCAGAGCGTGCAAAGATCTATGCGTCAGCGGAAATTCGTAAAATAGTGTATGCCAATACACCAGAGGTGGTTGAGGCCTTGAAGGGTATTGATATCTTGTTGATGGTTTCTGCTCGGGAAAATCCAGAGCGTGTCAAGGAACACAAGGACTTTTTAGATGCTGCAAAGCTAGCGGGGGTAGAGCATATCGTTTATACCTCCTTTTATGGGGCAGATGAGAAGGCAACTTTCACCTTGTCTCGAGATCATGCCCAGACGGAAGCCTATATCAAGGAGTTAGGATTCACCTACACTTTTTTGAGAGATAATTTTTACTTGGACTTCCTGATTGATATGGCGCTTGAAAATGGAGAGATTCGTGGTCCGGCCGGCAGTGGTCTTGTGTCAGCTGTTGCCCGTAAGGACACATCTAGGGTTGCAGCAGAGATTCTTTTAAATCCTAAGGAGTGGAAAAATCAAACCTTGAATTTGACAGGGCCAGAGGATCTTTCCATGGAAGAAATCGTAGCGCTTCTCTCAAAAGAGACCGGTAAGGCCATCGCGTATGTGGATGAAACAGTAGAAGAAGCCTATGAGTCACGGAAAAAATGGCCAGCACAAACTTGGGAGTACGATGCCTGGGTCAGCACTTATACAGCTATCAAAGTTGGCGAACAAGCTGGGGTTTCAACAGATATCGAAAAAATTCTAGGGCATCCGGCAAGTAACCTATTGGATACTCTTAGAGACAGAAAACTTATCGAGGAAGAACATGATTGAATACAAACATGTAGCCTTGCGCTACACGGATAAGGACATTTTAAAAGATGTCAATCTCCGCATTGAAAATGGAGAATTCATGGTGCTAGTGGGTCCTTCAGGGTCTGGAAAGACCACCATGATCAAGATGATTAACCGTCTCTTGGAACCGACAGATGGCAATATCTACATGGATGGGAAACGCATCAAGGACTATGATGAACGAGAATTACGTCTTAGTACCGGCTATGTCCTTCAGGCCATTGCCCTTTTTCCAAATTTAACAGTTGCGGAAAATATTGCCCTCATTCCTGAGATGAAGGGGTGGAGTAAGGCGCAAATCACTTCGAAAACGGAAGAGCTCTTGAACAAGGTGGGTCTGCCTGCTGCAGATTATACTCATCGTTTACCAAACGAGTTATCGGGTGGGGAGCAACAACGGATTGGCATTGTGCGGGCCATCATTGGGGAACCAAAAATTTTGCTGATGGATGAGCCTTTCTCTGCTCTCGATGCCATTTCTCGCAAGCAGTTGCAGGCTCTTACCAAAGATTTGCACAAAGAATTCGGCATGACTACCATCTTCGTGACTCATGATACGGATGAGGCTTTAAAATTAGGGGATCGAATTGCTGTTTTACAGGATGGAGAAATTCGCCAGGTCGCAGAACCTGAAACAATTTTACAAGCGCCTGCGACAGACTTTGTAGCAAACTTGTTTGGAGGTAGCCTTCATGTCTAATTTGATTTCAACTTTTCAAGAGCGTTTTGGGGAATGGTTAACCGCTCTTGGTCAACACTTACAATTATCGCTTTTGACCTTATTGGTTGCTATTTTTCTGACCATCCCACTTGCTGTTTATCTAAATGGACACAAAAAAGCAGCGACCTGGGTGCTACAAGTTGCAGGTATCTTCCAGACCATTCCCTCAATGGCCTTGTTGGGGCTCTTTATTCCTTTCATGGGGATTGGAACCTTACCAGCCCTTACAGCCCTTGTCATCTACGCTATTTTCCCGATTTTAGAAAATACAATCACAGCCCTGAATGGTATTGATCCTAGTCTTGAGGAGGCAGGGATTGCTTTTGGGATGACCAAGTGGGAGCGACTCAAGAAGTTTGAAATTCCACTGGCCATGCCTGTCATTGTATCGGGGGTTCGTACAGCAACTGTTATGATTATTGGGACAGCGACTTTAGCCGCTCTTGTTGGAGCTGGAGGCTTGGGCTCCTTTATCCTTTTGGGAATTGATCGTCGGAATGCTAGTCTCATTTTAATCGGAGCAATCTCATCAGCCATCTTGGCCATTCTCTTTAATGTCATTCTCAAATGGTTGGAAAAGGCAAAGTTGCGTACGATTGTTGCAGCCTTTGCTGTCATGATCCTTGGTTTGGGAGTTAGTTATGCTCCAAGCATCATTCCACATAATGAGAAAGACAATCTCGTCATTGCTGGGAAGTTAGGACCTGAACCTGAGATTCTCATGAATATGTATAAACTTCTCATCGAGGAAAATACGGATATGACGGTGATGGTAAAACCCAATTTTGGGAAGACAGATTTCCTTTACCAAGCGCTGAAAAAAGGGGATATTGATATTTATCCAGAATTTTCTGGAACAGTGACGGAGAGTCTCCTCCAATCATCTCCACAAATTGGGCATGACCCAGAAAAGGTTTACGAGGTGGCTCGTGATGGTATTGCCAAACAGGATCAACTAGCCTTTCTTAAACCCATGGCTTATCAAAATACTTATGCTATAGCAGTTCCTAAAAAAATTGCGCAAGAATATGGGCTTAAGACGATTTCAGACTTGAAAAAAGTAGAAGGACAGCTCAAGGCGGGATTCACTCTAGAGTTTAATGACCGTGAGGATGGAAACAAGGGCTTGCAGTCTGTTTATGGATTGAATCTCAATGTGGCAACCATGGAGCCAGCTCTTCGCTACCAAGCCATCCAGTCAGGGGACATTCAAATTACAGATGCTTACTCAACAGATGCTGAAATTGCTCGCTATGATTTAGTGGTTTTGGAGGATGATAAACAACTCTTCCCGCCATATCAAGGTGCACCACTGATGAAAGCTGAATTACTCAAAAAACATCCTGAGTTGGAAGCTGTTCTTAATAAGCTAGCTGGTAAAATCACTGAGAGCCAGATGAGTCAGATGAACTATCAGGTTGGTATTGATGGTAAGGATGCTTATACTGTTGCACATGTTTTCTTGGTGGAACAGGGATTATTGAAGAAATGATGAGGCAAGAAGAAATACAAGAGACTCTTTTGCGACTCTGTAAGCACTATGGAGAACAAAATTGGTGGCAATCGGATAACAAGCTTGAAGATCTGGTATCGACTATTCTTATCCAGCGAACATCTGAGAAAAATGCTAAGTTGGCTTTAGCTGGTCTTATGGATGTCATGACAGTAGAGGGTATCCTAGGGTTATGGCTAGAAGATTTACAGGAACGTATTCGACCTGCTGGATTTTTTAAGCAAAAGTCTCAAACGATTAGGGGACTTTTAATCTGGTTAAGAGAAAATGGTGGTTTTGAGGTTCTTGCTAGGATTGGAACAGAAGATTTACGGAAGCAACTTTTGGAGTTAAAAGGGATTGGACCAGAGACTGCAGATGCACTTTTACTATATCTTTTTGATCGTTCAGTTTTTATTTCGGATGAATATGCTAGAAGACTTTTTCGACGATTAGGATTTGGAAATTTTGATACCTATAATGAAATGCATGCTGTTTATTGTAACGTATTGGAAGGACTCACCCTCAAACAATGCCAAGAGATTCATGCCGTTATTGATGAACATGGGAAAGTTTTTAGCAAAAGTAAAGGCCAGTTAGACGAAAGTTAGTTACGATAAAAAATTCTAAGGCTTCTTGTCTTAGAATTTTTTTAGTTAATGTACTTGCTTAAAAAATCATAGTTTGATCAGATTAATAAATAGAAAGTAGAGGCAAAATATTCATGGTGAATGGAATATTTGAATGATAGAATGTTGACAGGTATTTTTCTTTTGAGTGGATATGAAATCTATAGTTGTATTTGCTACTTCATCTTTAAGACATCTAAGTAAAATCTCACGACTTGGTCTTCCTTATAAGATTTCCCCTTTTTCAGCCACCAGGTCAATGTTTCGATAAAGTTAGTTACAACATAGTGTTTGAGATAAGAAGCAGGAATATTAGGATAGGAAACTTGCAAGTCCTCTGCGACCATAGGATAAACATGGTGTTCCAATTCTTTCTGCAATTGACGGAGGAAGTAGTCGTTTTTAGAGAAAAGAAGACTGGTGACGTGGTCCTGATTTTTCTTAAAATGTGAAAAGATATGAGCCAAATAAGCTTCTGTAGATATATTTTCCTCACGTTCAAAAAGATGATGAAAGAGATAACGGCAGAGCTCGTCTAGAAGCAGTTCCTTACATTCATAGTGACTGTAAAAGGTGGAGCGACCGACATCTGCTAGGTCAATAATCTCCTGAACAGTGATGGATTCAAAATTTTTTTGATTTAGTAATTGTAAAAAAGCAGTATAGATAGCTTTTCGTGTCTTGGTAATGCGACGGTCTTGACTAGTCATATGGACACTTTGAACAAATCGTTCAGTAACTTACAAAGAGAACAGTTTGCCCCTATCCTTTCTTTTCGGAGTAAGAGATAATACTAGTAAAGGGAATATTTATACTACTATTATACCAAAGGAGGACGGAAAAATGACAACGAAAGGTGCGGTTTGGCTAGCTTTTTTCTTAAATTTGAGTTATGCCATTGTCGAGTTTATCGCTGGTGGAGTATTTGGTTCTAGTGCTGTTCTTGCTGACTCTGTCCATGATTTGGGAGATGCAATCGCAATTGGGCTATCAGCATTTCTAGAAACAATCTCCAATCGTGAAGAAGATAGTCATTACACCTTGGGGTACAAACGTTTTAGTCTCCTAGGTGCCTTGGTAACGGCTGTGATTCTCATGACAGGATCTGCTTTAGTCATTTTGGAGAATATAACGAAACTCTTTCATCCACAAGCGGTCAATGATGAGGGTATCCTCTGGCTAGGAATCATTGCTGTTAGCATTAATGTGCTGGCGAGTCTAGTAGTTCGCAAGGGAAAAACAAAAAACGAATCCATTCTTAGCCTGCATTTTCTGGAAGATACTCTGGGTTGGCTGGCTGTTATCCTAATGGCCATTGTTCTGCGATTTACCGACTGGTATATTCTGGATCCGCTCTTATCTCTTGTCATTTCCTTCTTCATTCTGTTAAAGGCTATTCCACGTTTTTGGTCTACACTCAAGATTTTCCTCGATGCCGTGCCAGAAGGAGTGGATATCAAGCAAGTAAAGAGTGATTTGGAACGGTTGGAGTATGTGGCTAGTATCAATCAGCTTAACCTATGGACCATGGATGGTTTGGAGAAAAATGCCATTGTCCATGTTTGTCTAAAAGAAATTGAACAGATGGAGCTCTGCAAGGAATCGATTCGAAGCATACTCAAAGATTGTGGTTTCCAAAATATCACCATTGAGGTTGATGCTGACCAAGAAACTCACCAAGCCCATAAGCGCAAAATTGAGGAGTTGGAAGTAGATAAAAGTCATGAACATCATCATTAATGAGATGTAGTATAAGTGAGCGAAAGCTTCATAAAAAGTGTATACTTGAAATAAGTTAGATACAGAGAGGTAAATGTTTATGAAATCAGCAGTCTATAAAAAAGCAGGTCAGGTTGGTATTGAAGAGGTTAAACATCCAAGCATTCAAGAAGTGGATGATGTCATTATCCGTGTAGTTCGTGCTTGCGTTTGTGGTTCAGACCTATGGAGTTACCGAAATCCAGATATTAAAGCGGGACATAAAAATAGTGGACACGAAGCGATTGGTATCGTTGAAGAAACTGGAGAAGCCATTACAACGGTCAAGCCCGGTGATTTTGTGATTGTGCCATTTACTCATGGTTGTGGGGAATGTGATGCCTGTCGTGCTGGATTTGATGGTTCCTGTGACAATCATATCGGAAATAATCTAGGAGGGAATTTCCAAGCTGAATATCTCCGCTTCCACTATGCCAATTGGGCACTTGTTAAAATCCCTGGACAACCGTCTGACTACACAGAAGATATGCTCAAGTCTCTCTTGACTCTGGCTGATGTCATGCCAACAGGCTATCATGCAGCGCGTGTAGCAGATGTAAAACCAGGTGATAAGGTTGTCGTTATTGGGGATGGATGTGCTGTCATCGCAGCTAAAATGCGTGGCGCTTCACAAATTATCCTCATGAGTCGTCACGAAGATCGTCAAAAAATGGCCTTGGAATCAGGTGCGACAGCTGTTGTAGCTGAGCGAGGAGAAGAAGGCATTGCCAAGGTGCGAGAAATTCTCGGTGGTGGAGCAGACGTCGCTCTTGAGTGCGTCGGTACTGAAGCGGCTGTTGAGCAAGCACTAGGTGTCCTTCACAATGGAGGGCGAATGGGATTTGTAGGAGTTCCACATTATAAGAATCGTGCTCTTGGTTCAACCTTTATGCAAAATATCACTGTTGCAGGTGGAGCAGCTTCTGCGACAACATACGATAAGCAATTCTTGCTCAAAGCTGTCCTTGGTGGTGATATCAATCCAGGTCGTGTCTTTACCACAAGTTATAAATTGGAAGATATTAATCAAGCATATAAGGCCATGGATGAACGTAAGACTATCAAGTCTATGATTGTGATGGATTAAAAAGAAAAACCTAATAGGATTTGAGAAACTCTATTAGGTTTTTTATGTTCAAGTGTTGTACTTAATGCAAGGTGCTTTCTCTTAATGTCAGTTTGGTTCCAAGCATAGTGAGGCTTGGAATTTTACGGCCATGAAGGACTTCTCTGTTCAGAATATCCATTCCTGTGCGTCCCATTTCTTCGGTGTAGACAGTAATACTAGAAAGTGGTGGGAACACTTGCTTGGTTAGAATGGTATCATTAAAGGAAATAATGCTGACTTGCTCTGGTATGCTGATGCTGGCTTCTTGAAGAGCGCGAAGAGCACCGATTGCCAAACTATCACTAGCTGCAAAAAAGGCCTGTGGAAGCTTATCTCCTAATTTTTCGATAGCCTCTTTCATCAAGTCGTATCCAGATTGGGCAGTAAATAGCCCTTGGAAAATGAATTTCTCGTTATAAATTCCCTTTTCTTGCGTATAGGATTTAAAGTAATCTAAGCGCTTATCTGAGATAACTTCTTCATGGTCAGTAGTAGTTTCAAGACCGGATAGGATACCAATCTTTTTAAGCCCATGATCTGTAAAGTAATCAATCACCTGTCTAACCGCATTATAGAAATCTGTAATGACACAGGTATGACCAAGGGCAATCGTATCACTGTCAAGGAAAACTAGGGGCTTGTGATATTCTTCAAACGAGGCAATCTGTGCTTGGCTAAATTTCCCGATACAAAGAATCCCAATGACTTCTTCGCTAAGCGTAAAAGGCTGGTCATTAAAATAGCGCAAGATGTCGTAATCTAATTCTTGAGCTCTATTTTCAATTCCTAGGCGAATCTGGTAGTAGTAGAGATCTTCTAACTCTCCCTGTTCACTGACCCACTGGATGATAGCGATTTTCTGTTTGAGTTTATGTGATTCACCTGTTTTGAGATGTTTGGTGTAGCCTAGTTCTTCGGCAACGGTTAAAATACGATGTCTGGTTTCTTCTGTCACAGATAGACTCTGATCTCGATTGAGGACACGGGATACAGTTGCGATCGAGACAGAGGCTAGCTGAGCAATATCTTTGAGTGTAGCCATAGTTCCCCTCCTTTTTAGGTTATTATAGCATATTTTTCTTCCTTTTTACTCATAGTTTAGTAAAATATCGGTAAAAATGTTGACCTAAGCAAAACCCTTGGGTACAATAGAAGAAAACGATTACAGGATAAACTTTTTTACCTAATATTTCGTCAAAGGAGAATTCATATGACACAACATCTTACTGCTGAAGCACTTCGCAAGGATTTTCTTGCTGTTTTTGGTCAAGAAGCGGATCAAACCTTCTTCTCACCAGGGCGCATCAACTTGATTGGGGAACATACTGACTATAATGGTGGCCATGTTTTCCCAGCAGCTATTTCATTAGGAACTTACGGAGCTGCACGCAAGCGCGATGACCAGGTATTGCGTTTCTACTCCGCGAACTTTGAGGACAAAGGCATCATTGAAGTACCTCTAGCTGACCTTAAGTTTGAGAAAGAGCACAGCTGGACCAACTATCCAAAAGGTGTCCTTCATTTCTTGCAAGAAGCTGGTCATGTGATTGATAAAGGTTTTGATTTCTATGTTTTTGGGAATATCCCAAATGGTGCGGGCTTGTCTTCTTCTGCATCTTTGGAGCTTTTGACTGGTGTCGTGGCAGAATACCTCTTTGACCTAAAATTGGACCGTTTAGATTTAGTAAAAATCGGAAAATTGACAGAGAATAATTTTATCGGTGTTAACTCTGGTATCATGGACCAATTTGCTATCGGTATGGGGGCAGACCAACGTGCTATATACCTAGATACTAATACTCTAGAATACGACTTGGTTCCCCTTGATTTGAAGGACAATGTTGTTGTTATCATGAATACCAACAAACGCCGTGAACTTGCGGATTCTAAATACAATGAACGCCGTGCTGAATGTGAAAAAGCAGTAGAAGAACTCCAAGTGGCCTTGGACATTCAAACCTTGGGTGAATTGGACGAGTGGGCTTTTGATGAATTTAGTTACCTCATCAAAGATGAAAATCGTTTGAAACGTGCTCGCCATGCTGTTCTTGAAAACCAACGTACCCTTAAAGCGCAAGCGGCTCTTCAAGCAGGAGATTTGGACAAGTTTGGTCGTTTGATGAATGCTTCTCATGTTTCGCTTGAGCACGATTACGAAGTGACAGGATTGGAATTAGACACCCTTGTTCATACGGCTTGGGCTCAAGAAGGTGTTCTCGGTGCTCGTATGACAGGAGCTGGCTTTGGTGGTTGTGCGATCGCCTTGGTTCAAAAGGATGCTGTTGAGTCCTTTAAAGAAGCTGTAGGCAAGCACTATGAAGAAATCGTTGGTTACGCTCCAAGTTTCTATATCGCTGAAGTGGCAGGTGGAACTCGCGTTCTTGATTAGTCAAAAGGAGGTTTTCTAGTGACCTTAGTAGAAAATTTTGTGACCAAAGTCATTGCAGAAAGTAGCTTTGAAGAGTTGGATCGAATCTATCTAACCAATCGTGTTTTAGCGCTGGTGGGAGATGGAGTTCTTGAAGTTGAGTCTGACCAAGATAACTTGATTGAACTAAAAGATCAGCTTGTCGAGGAAGCCGTTCGATTGGAAACGATTGAAGATAGTCAGGCTGCGCGTGAGATTCTCGGTGCTGACCTCATGGACTTGGTAACCCCTTGTCCAAGTCAGGTTAATCGTGATTTTTGGGATACCTATGCCCAGTCACCAGAGCAGGCAATTGCAGATTTCTACCAACTCAGTCAGAAGAATGACTACATCAAACTGAAGGCCATCGCAAAGAATATTGCTTATCGTGTACCATCTGACTACGGTGAACTGGAGATTACCATCAATCTCTCTAAGCCTGAAAAGGATCCAAAAGAGATTGCGGCAGCTAAGTTGGTTAAATCCAGTAACTATCCTCAATGTCAGCTTTGTATGGAAAACGAAGGCTACCAAGGACGTGTTAATCATCCAGCTAGAAGCAATCACCGAATTATTCGTTTTGATATTTCTGGTCAGGAGTGGGGCTTTCAATATTCGCCTTACGCTTACTTTAATGAGCACTGTATTTTCCTAGATAGCAAGCATCGTCCTATGGCTATTAGTCGCCAAAGTTTTGAACGTTTGTTAGCAATTGTGGAGCAGTTCCCAGGCTACTTTGCTGGTTCGAATGCTGATTTGCCAATCGTAGGTGGCTCCATCCTGACCCATGATCATTACCAAGGTGGGCGCCATGTATTCCCAATGGAAGTAGCGCCATTACAGAAGAGTTTTACCTTTGCAGGTTTTGAAACTGTCAAAGCAGGGATTGTTCAGTGGCCTATGTCTGTGATTCGACTAACTTCAGATTCAGCAGATGATTTGACAGAACTAGCGGAAAAAATCTTACTGGCTTGGCGTCAATACTCAGATCCAAGTGTACAGGTCTTGGCAGAAAGTAATGGAACACCGCATCACACTATCACACCGATAGCCCGTAAGCGAGATGGGCAGTTTGAGTTGGATTTGGTCTTGCGGGACAATCAAACATCTCCAGAGCATCCAGATGGTATCTATCATCCCCACAAGGATGTCCAACATATCAAGAAGGAAAATATCGGCTTGATAGAGGTCATGGGCTTGGCAATCTTGCCACCACGCTTGAAGGAAGAAGTGGAGCAAGTAGCAGCTTACCTAGTCGGAAAGGATGTTTCAGTAGCAGATTATCACAAAGAATGGGCAGATGAGTTGAACGAATCCCATCCTGGATTGACTGACAAAGACCAAGTTCTTAATATCGTCCAAGAATCTGTTGGAAAAATCTTTGCTCGAGTTTTGGAAGATGCAGGAGTTTACAAGCAAACAGAAGAAGGACAAGCAGCCTTTATGCGTTTCGTGGAGCAGGTTGGGATTTTAGCTGAATAAGTGCTTCTCCCTTGCGTAGAGTCTTGAAAAGTAGTATCATAGTGTCGTTTGAAATATCAGGAGGAACGTATGAAAGATTTTCACTTTGACGCTATATCTGCCTTTGAAAACTACGAAATTGAAAAAATGAGAGACGGTCACGTTGCAGTAACGACAAAAGTAGTGGACTCCTCACTCAACTACTATGGGAATGCCCATGGAGGTTATCTATTTACCCTTTGTGATCAAATCAGTGGACTTGTGGTGATTTCGCTTGGATTAGATGGGGTGACACTCCAGTCTTCCATCAACTATCTGAAAGCTGGAAATCTAGGGGATGTTCTCACTATCAAAGGAGAATGTGTCCACCAAGGACGCACCACTTGTGTGGTCGATGTTGATATCACCAACCAAGATGTCCGAAATGTCTGCAAGGCAACCTTCACCATGTTTGTCACCGGACAACGATCTGAAGATAGACAGGTGAGGATATAGGAAACAAAAAAAGAGGCGCCAGCCTCTTTTTTTATTACCTTCCCACTCTAATGCTTTATTATTCTATTCACTAAATCTTAAAAAATAGCCATCTGGGTCTAAAACTGCAAATTCGTGAGGGTAGATATATTGTTCGCCAACTCGAAATTCTCTTTTAGTTAAATGACGATGAATAGGATAGTTAGACTCGATTACTTTCTGATGGAGTCTAGGGACATCCTTGATACCAAAGGAAATATTGACACCACGCCCGAAAGGATAAGTCAGTTGGGATAATTCTTCTGCGTTGCCTTCTTCTAGCATAAGTTGGCAGTCTTCAAGCGAAAGGAAGAGAAATTTTTCCTCTGGACGCTCGTATTCGACAGAGAATCCCAATAAGTCGCAGTAGAAGTGACGCGATTTCTCGATATCCGATACGACAAATTCAGGGATGACAGCTTGATAGTCCATTCGTCTTCTCCTTAGAAATCAATCTCCATGACAATCGGTGTGTGGTCTTGACGTGCGCCTGAGTCAATCATGTCTGACTTGGTAACCTTGTCTGCTACACGGTTACTTGTGAGCCAGTAGTCGATTCTCCAGCCTGTGTTGTTGATTTTTGAAGTCTTGCTGCGTTGTGCCCACCAAGTATAGCGTTCTGGCACATCGCCATGAATATGGCGGAAGGTATCGGTAAATCCTTTGGCTAAAAGGTTTGTAAATCCTTCACGTTCTTCGTCTGTAAATCCTGGTGAACGACGGTTGCTGGCTGGGTTGGCAAGGTCAATTTCCTTGTGGGCAACGTTATAGTCACCTGTAGCAAGGACAGGTTTTTGCTTGTCTAGTTGAGCCAAGTACTCTGCATATTTGACATCCCAGACTTGACGTTCTTCCAAGCGTTTGAGTCCATCACCAGCATTTGGTGTGTAAACTTGAGTCACGAAAAATGTATCAAATTCTAGGGTAATGATGCGGCCTTCCGAGTCCATAGTAGAAGGAGCACCGATTTCTGGAAAGCTGATAGTTGGAGTTAATTCTTTCTTATAGAGGAACATAGTTCCAGCATAGCCTTTACGAGCAGGTTCTTGAGAGGAACGCCAAGTATTTTCATATCCAGGGAAGAGTTCTTCTAACACCTCGAGATGTTTTTTAGTAGGCCCTTTAGCTGAAAGCTTGGTTTCCTGGATAGCGATGATATCAGCATTTTCAGCAACCAATGTTTGGAGGACATCTTGTGATAATTTCGCACGCGCAGAATCACTTGTCAATGCTGCATTGAGGGAATCAATGTTCCATGAGATCAATTTCATAATGTTTACCTTTTCATTCAGATTATAGACAATATTATACCAGAAAAAGAAGTATTTCCCCAGCGTATAGTTTGAAAAATCCAGGTCATTCCTTTATAATAAAGAATGATTTATGTAAAAGATTGAAAATAAATGAAATGTTACTCCTTTGAGTATCTTTATCGCTGAATATGACAAAGTTTAAGTTAGTGTCATCACCTATGAATAGGAAAAACCTGAGGTAGTTGCCTCAGGTTTCCATTTGTCATTAGAAAGGAATACTATGTCCATCATCCAAAAACTTTGGTGGTTTTTTAAATTAGAAAAACGCCGTTACTTAGTTGGAATTGTAGCTCTAATTTTGGTTTCTGTACTCAACCTCATCCCACCTATGGTCATGGGGAGAGTCATAGATGCCATCACTTCTGGGCGATTAACACAAGATGAGCTCTTGCTTCATCTCTTTTATCTCCTGCTGGCAGCTTTCGGGATGTATTATCTGCGTTACGTTTGGCGTATGTATATCCTAGGGACTTCCTACCGACTTGGACAAATCATGCGTTCAAGACTATTTGAGCACTTTACAAGAATGTCTCCTGCTTTTTATCAGAATTATCGAACTGGGGATTTGATGGCTCACGCCACCAATGATATCAATGCTCTGACTCGTTTAGCAGGTGGTGGTGTCATGTCTGCGGTGGATGCCTCTATCACAGCCTTGGTGACTCTGTTGACCATGCTTTTTAGCATTTCTTGGCAGATGACCTTGGTTGCCATTCTACCTCTGCCATTTATGGCCTATGCGACTAGTCGTCTGGGGAGAAAGACCCATAAGGCTTTTGGCGAATCCCAAGCAGCCTTTTCTGAACTTAACAATAAGGTTCAAGAATCTGTATCAGGTATCAAGGTAACCAAGTCCTTTGGCTATCAATCTGATGAGTTGGTATCTTTCCAGGAAGTCAATGATTTGAGCTTCCAAAAGAATCTGCAAACCATGAAATATGATAGTCTCTTTGACCCCATGGTTCTACTCTTTGTTGGTTCTTCCTATGCCTTAACTCTCTTAGTTGGTGCCTTTATGGTGCAAGCAGGACAAGTAACCGTTGGGAATCTTGTCACCTTTATTTCTTACTTGGATATGTTAGTCTGGCCCTTGATGGCTATTGGTTTCCTCTTTAATATTACTCAAAGAGGGAAAGTTTCTTACCAGCGTATTGAGAGTCTTTTGTCCCAAGAGTCACCTGTCAAAGATCCAGAATCTCCACTTGACGGGATTGAAAATGGGCGCTTAGACTATGCCATTGATCGTTTTGCCTTTGAAGACGAGGAGACGCTGAAAGATATTCACTTTAGCCTCGAAAAAGGGCAAACCTTGGGCTTGGTTGGACAGACTGGTTCAGGGAAAACAGCTTTGATTAAATTGCTCCTACGTGAGTATGACGTTGACCAAGGAGCTATTTATCTAAATGGTCATGATATCCGAGCCTATCGACTAGCTGACTTACGAAGTTTGATGGGATACGTCCCACAGGACCAATTTCTCTTTGCTAGTTCCATCTTAGAGAATATTTGTTTTGGAAATCCTGACCTACCTTTCTCTGCAGTAGAAGAAGCGACTCAGTTGGCTCAAGTCTATCAAGACATTCAAGCCATGCCTGAGGGATTTGATACAGTTATCGGGGAAAAAGGTGTCAGTCTATCTGGTGGACAAAAGCAACGTCTGGCTATGAGTCGGGCTATGATTTTAAATCCTGATATCTTGATTTTAGATGATTCATTGTCAGCTGTGGATGCCAAGACAGAATTCGCGATTATCGATAATCTCAAGGAAACTCGTAAGGACAAGTCAACCATCATCACTGCCCATCGTCTCAGTGCAGTTGTTCACGCTGATTTGATTTTGGTTATGCAAAATGGTCGCATCATTGAACGAGGCACACATGAAGACTTACTCGCCTTGGATGGTTGGTACGCACAAACCTACCAGTCTCAACAGTTAGAAATGAAAGGAGAAGAAGATGCGGAATAAACAAGAACAATGGGCTGTATTGAAGCGCTTGTTGTCTTATCTCAAGCCCTATGGTCTCCTAACCTTTTTAGCCTTAGCTTTTCTCCTTGCGACGACAGTTATTAAGAGCGTAATTCCCTTGGTAGCTTCGCACTTTATCGACCAGTATCTAAACAATCTCAATCAGCTTGCTGTTACAGTTTTGCTAGTTTACTATGTTCTCTACATCCTTCAAACTATTGTCCAATATGTGGGGAACATCCTCTTTGCGCGCGTGTCCTACAGCATCGTTAGAGATATTCGACGTGATGCCTTTGCCAATATGGAAAAACTAGGCATGTCTTATTTTGATAAAACGCCTACAGGCTCTATTGTCTCTCGTTTGACCAATGACACTGAGACCATTAGTGACATGTTCTCAGGGATCTTATCTAGCTTTATCTCGGCAGTCTTTATATTCGTGACGACCCTTTATACCATGTTAGTTCTGGACTATCGTCTGACTGCTTTAGTCTTGCTCTTCCTACCTTTGATTTTCCTTTTGGTCAATCTCTACCGTAAAAAATCGGTCAAGGTCATTGAAAAAACCAGAAGTCTACTGTCAGATATTAACAGTAAGCTGGCAGAAAATATCGAAGGAATTCGTATTATTCAAGCCTTTAACCAAGAAAAACGCCTGCAAGAAGAGTTTGATGAGATAAACCAGGAACACCTAGTCTACGCTAACCGTTCAGTAGCCTTGGATTCTCTCTTTTTACGTCCAGCTATGAGTTTGTTGAAGCTGTTGGGATATGCGGTTTTGATGGCTTATTTTGGCTACCGCGGTCTTTATCTAGGAATAACGGCAGGAACCATGTATGCCTTTATCCAGTACATCAATCGTCTCTTTGATCCCCTCATCGAGGTAACGCAAAACTTTTCTACTCTTCAGACATCCATGGTGTCAGCAGGTCGTGTCTTTGCACTCATTGATGAGACCAACTATGAACCGGTCCAAGAAAATGGCCAATCCAAGATTCAAGAAGGGAATATCCGCTTTGAGCATGTGTCCTTCTCTTATGATGGAAAACACCAAATTCTCGATGATATTTCCTTTACCGTCAATAAAGGTGAAACCATTGCCTTTGTCGGACATACAGGATCAGGAAAATCATCTATCATTAATGTTCTCATGCGCTTTTATGAATTCCAGTCAGGTCGGGTTCTCCTAGATGGTGTGGATATTCGAGAGTATAGTCAAGAGGAGCTGAGAAAAAACATCGGTTTGGTTCTACAGGACCCCTTCCTCTATCATGGGACCATTAAGTCCAATATCGCCATGTACCAAGATATCAGCGATGACCAAGTCAAGGCTGCAGCAGAATTTGTCGACGCAGATTCCTTCATTCAGGATCTTCCTTTAGGTTATGAAGCCCCTGTATCTGAGCGTGGTTCGAGTTTTTCAACCGGTCAACGTCAGCTTCTTGCCTTTGCTAGAACTGTTGCCAGTCAACCTAAAATCCTGATTTTGGATGAAGCGACAGCCAATATCGACTCTGAAACAGAAGCTCTGGTCCAAAATTCCCTAGCTAAGATGAGACAAGGTCGGACAACCATTGCCATCGCCCATCGCCTTTCTACCATTCAAGATGCTAATTGTATCTATGTTCTTGATAAGGGACGTATCATCGAAAGTGGAACCCACGAGGAACTCCTAGCATTAGGTGGAACCTATCACAAGATGTATAGTTTGCAGGCAGGAGCTCTTTCCTAAGGAAGAATTCCTTTAAATCACAGATTTCTTGTATTGCCTCTTTCATTTTGTGGTATAATGTAGAATGTTAATAAAGATTATATATAAAAAACAGAGGAGAATGTGCATGCTGAAATGGGATGAGTTACCTCAAGAAATGCAATTGAGCGAGGTAAAACCATACTACCAGCTTGTGTCTAGAAGAAAAGGCTCACTGATTTTCAAGCGTTGTCTAGATTTGTTTCTAGCCTTAGTCTTGTTAATCTTGACCTCCCCCTTATTTCTGATTCTAAGCATCTGGATCAAGCTAGATAGCAAGGGTCCAGTTATTTACAAGCAAGTGCGGGTAACCCAGTACAACCGTCATTTCAAGATTTGGAAATTCCGGACTATGGTAACCGATGCGGACAAGAAAGGAAGTCTGGTAACTTCTGCCAATGACAGCCGCATCACTAAGGTTGGAAATTTCATTCGCCGTGTTCGTTTGGATGAACTGCCGCAATTGGTCAATGTCCTCAAAGGAGAGATGTCCTTTGTGGGAACTCGTCCAGAAGTACCACGCTATACAGAGCAGTACAGCCCTGAAATGATGGCTACCTTGCTCTTGCCAGCAGGGATTACATCGCTTGCCAGCATTAACTATAAGGACGAGGATGCCATCATCAGTCAAATGACTGCAAAAGGTATGACAGTTGATCAGGCTTATGTGGAAAGAGTCCTTCCAGAAAAAATGCACTTTAACCTAGCCTATCTACGTGATTTTAGTTTCTTCGGAGATATCAAGATCATGTTCCAGACTGTAGTTGAAGTTTTAAAATAAAGTAGTCACAAGAGTGAATACAGTAAAAGGAGTAAATCAATGACAAAGTATAATATTCCATTTTCACCACCTGATATTACCGAAGCTGAAATTGCTGAAGTAGCTGATACCCTTCGTTCTGGTTGGATCACAACAGGACCTAAGACAAAAGAATTAGAGCGTCGTCTGTCCGTCTATACTCAAACGCCTAAGACAGTCTGCCTCAACTCTGCAACAGCAGCTCTTGAATTGATTTTGCGCGTGCTTGAAGTAGGGCCTGGCGATGAGGTCATCGTTCCAGCTATGACCTATACAGCATCATGTAGCGTCATCACTCACGTAGGTGCGACACCAGTGATGGTTGATATCCAAGATGATACCTTTGAAATGGACTATGACAAGCTTGAACAAGCTATTACTGAGAAGACTAAAGTCATCATCCCAGTTGAACTTGCAGGGATTATCTGTGACTATGACCGTTTGTTCCAAGTTGTAGAAAAGAAACGCGACCTCTTTACAGCTGCTAGCAAGTGGCAAAAGGCCTTCAACCGTATTGTGATTGTCTCTGATAGTGCCCATGCTTTAGGTTCAACCTATAAGGGGCAACCAGCTGGTTCAATCGCTGACTTTACATCATTCTCTTTCCACGCGGTTAAGAATTTTACAACTGCTGAGGGAGGAAGTGCGACTTGGAAAGCAAATCCAGCGATTGATGATGAAGAAATGTATAAGGAATTCCAAATCCTATCTCTTCATGGTCAAACAAAAGATGCTCTTGCTAAGATGCAACTGGGTTCATGGGAATACGATATCGTAACTCCTGCCTACAAGTGCAACATGACGGATATCATGGCTTCACTTGGTCTAGTTCAGCTAGATCGTTATCCTGGCTTACTACAACGTCGTAAGGATATCGTGGATCGCTATGACCGCGGATTTGCAGGAACTCGAATTCACCCATTGGCTCATGAGACAGATACTGTTGAATCTTGTCGTCACCTTTACGTTACCCATGTAGAAGGTGCTAGTCTCGAAGAGCGCAATCAAATTATCCAAGAATTGGCCAAGGCAGGAATCGCAAGTAACGTTCACTACAAACCGCTTCCACTTTTGACAGCTTATAAGAATCTTGGCTTTGACATGGCAGATTATCCAAAGGCTTATGCCTTCTTTGAAAATGAAATTACATTACCGCTTCACACGAAATTAACGGATGAAGAAGTAGACTATATCATTGAGACTTTTGTCAGAGTTTCTGAAGAAGTTCTTGCTTCTTCAAAAAACTAATAAAAAAAATTAGTAAAAAATGAATGAAAATGGTTGACAAAGAAAAAACAATAACATATAATTAACTCAACAAATCAGAAAAGTAGTTATTTTTGATCTTCAGGGAGCCTGTGGTTACTGTGAACAGGTGGTTGAAAGTAGTGAAATTGGGCTGATTTGAAAAAGTGAATTTGAAACAATGAAAATTCGGTAGGCACACCTTACAGTGCAACTTGTTGTTAGACAAGGCAGAGATGTAAAGGGGATATTCTCTTTACAATTGAGGTGGTACCGCGTTACGAACGCCCTCACATGGAAGTAGATTCCGTGTGTGGGCTTTTTCTATCCGTCATTTTGTTTATCTTTTATTAGGGCGTTAAGTCGCTTTGATGAACTTGAGTTCTATCTACAGCTTCTTGCCTACTACTAAAAGCAAACAAAAAGCCGGATTCATACAGAAGGAGGAAAAATTTATGACAACTAAAGGATATTTTGGACAATTTGGTGGTAGTTTTGTACCAGAACCAATTCAGGTTTTGCTAGATGAATTGGAAGTGACTTTTGAAAAATACAAGGATGATCCAGAGTTTTTAGCTGAGTTTCGCCATTACTTGAAGGATTATTCAGGTCGTGAGACTCCACTCTATTTTGCTGAAAGTTTGACAGAACACCTAGGCGGAGCTAAGATTTATCTCAAGCGTGAAGACCTTAACCACTTGGGTTCTCACAAACTTAATAATGTTTTGGGTCAAATCCTTCTAGCTAAACGCATGGGTAAAAAGCGTGTCATTGCAGAGACAGGAGCTGGTCAGCACGGCGTTGCGACTGCAGCTGCTGCAGCTAAGTTTGGTATGGCTTGTGACGTCTACATGGGGGCAGAAGATGTGGAGCGTCAACGTCTCAATGTCTTCCGTATGGAGATGATGGGAGCAACTGTTCACGCAGTTGAAACAGGAACACGAACTTTGAAGGATGCGGTCGATGCAGCCTTTGGAGCATGGATGAATGACCTTGAAGCCTTCTACGTTTTAGGTTCTGCTGTGGGACCTCACCCTTATCCAACGATTGTTCATGAATTCCAAAAAGTCATCAGTGAAGAATCACGTCGTCAAATCTTGGAAAAAGAAGGACGACTGCCAGACTACGTTATTGCCTGTGTAGGTGGTGGTTCTAATGCCATTGGTGCCTTTTCACAGTATGTAGCTGATGAAGAAGTAAAATTGGTTGGAGTAGAAGCTGCTGGTCACGGAGTTGATACAGACATGCACGCAGCAACTATGACCAAGGGTAGTGTAGGAATTGTCGATGGAATGAAGACCTATGCAGTCTTTAAGGAAGATGGAGAGCTCGCGCCAGTTTACTCTATCTCAGCAGGTTTGGACTATCCAGGGGTTGGTCCAGAACATGCCTTCTTTAAAGACTCTGGTCGAGTAGAATATGTAGCAGCGACAGACGAAGAAGCTGTCCAAGCCTTGCTTTTATTAAGCAAAACAGAAGGAATCATCCCTGCAATTGAAAGCTCACATGCTATCGCTGAAGCAGTCAAACGCGCACCAGAACTAAGTAAAGATGAGATTATCATCATCAATGTCTCTGGTCGTGGAGACAAGGACGTAGCTGCCATTGCAGACTACCTTGAAGCTAAAAAATAAAAGATGGAAAAGATACAGAGATTTCTCTCACAGAGAGCTTGTGGTTGCTGAAAACAAGCAGAGAAAGCTGTAAGGTTGGGTCCATCTGAAATGAGAGAAGAAAACATAATTCTCAAGGGAGTGCCCTTTATCGCACAACCTGTTACAGGAGCTATCTGAGACAGGAATGAGAGATAGGAGAAATCCTATAATTGAGGTGGTACCGCGAATTTCGTCCTCACGCAAGTTATTTTGCGTGGGGATTTTTTGTAGAATCAACACGGAATTTAAGAAGAACTGAAAGGGAAATTACAATGGAACGAATCATTCATGGAGATGTTTTATCACCAATCTTGGCTTATATGCGCTTAAACGGAAAACACAAGGTCATACTTGAAAGTATCCCAAGAGAAAAAGAAAATGCTCGATTTTCTATCTTAGCCTATAATCCAGTTTTTGAAATTAAGTTCGAGAATGGAGTTCTTTATCAAAATGGTCAGGTGATTGATCGTGATCCTTTGGATTTCCTCTATGAGGTGACTCATAAGAGCCAGCACCATTCAGACCTACCTTTTGGTGGTGGAGCTATTGGCTTTGTTGGCTACGATATGATTTCTCTCTATGAAGAAGTTGGCCAGCTCCCTGTGGATAAGATTGGGACGCCAGATATGCATTTCTTCGTATATGAGAGTTATATAGTTTTTGACCATAAGAAAGAAAAAATTCATATCATAGAGGATTCTCTCTACAGTGAACGTAGTAATGAAGAACTAGAAGTGGCTTTGGATCAAGTTTTAGGAGAGTTGAAAATTCTTGCTCCAAATGAATTTGAAGATTTGGACGTTTCTCCACTTCAGTTTAGACCACATATTGCACCTCAGAAATTTGAAGAAATGGTAGAAACAGCGCGCGACTTGATTCGCAATGGAGATATGTTCCAATGTGTGCTTAGCCAGCGCTTCTCCGCAGAGATAACTGGAAATCCTTTTGACTTTTACAGAAATCTCCGAGTGACAAATCCATCAAATTACCTCTACTTTTATGATTTTGGAGATTATCAAATCATCGGTGCCAGTCCTGAGAGTTTGGTTTCCGTCAAGAATGGTATCGTGACAACCAATCCAATTGCAGGTACACGACCTAGAGGTGCCAATGACGAGGAAGATGCAGCACTTGCAAGTGATCTACTTTCTGATGCAAAGGAAACGGCAGAACATCGAATGTTGGTAGACTTGGGACGAAATGATATCGGTAGAATTGCTGAGACAGCAAGTGTCCAAGTAACCAAGTATATGGAAGTGGAACTTTTCCGTTATGTCATGCATTTGACCAGCGTGGTTAAAGGACGTTTATTACCAGAATTAACTGCCATGGATGCCTTGAAAGCGACTCTTCCGGCAGGAACAGTATCGGGAGCACCAAAGATTCGGGCCATGAAACGCATCTATGAACTAGAAACAGAGAAGCGTGGCGTATATGCAGGAGCTATCGGTTACCTATCAGCAACTGGAGATATGGATTTCGCCATTGCAATTCGAACCATGATTCTTAAAAATAAAACAGCCTATGTACAGGCTGGAGCAGGAATTGTTTATGATTCCATCGCTCAGAACGAATACCAAGAAACCATTAACAAAGCTAAATCTATGACTAGAATGGGAGAACTAAGACCATGATTTTATTGATTGATAATTATGATTCATTTACCTATAACCTCGCCCAATACATCGGGAATTTTACAGAAGTTCAGGTTTTGAGAAATGATGATCCACATCTTTATGAAGAAGCTACAAAGGCAGATGGACTGGTCTTTTCTCCTGGTCCAGGTTGGCCAGCTGATGCTGGGAAGATGGAAGAAATGATTCGTGATTTTGCAGGTAAAAAACCGATTCTAGGAATTTGTCTGGGGCACCAAGCCATTGCAGAAGTCTTTGGTGGTAAGTTGGGCTTGGCTCCTAAAGTTATGCACGGGAAACAAAGTCAGATTCGATTTGAGGCACCGTCAGTTCTCTATCAAGGGATTGAGGACAATCGTCCAGTCATGCGTTACCACAGTATTTTAATTGAAGAGATGCCAGAAGAGTTTGAAGTGACAGCTCGTTCGATAGATGATCAAGCTATCATGGGGATTCAACACAAAACCTTGCCGATTTATGGCTTACAGTATCATCCAGAAAGTATTGGAACGCCAGATGGCCTATCTTCTATTCAGAATTTTATCGAGAAAGTTGTAAAGTGAGGAACACAAAATGAAAGAAATTATTGAAAAATTAGCCAACTTTGAAGATTTATCAAGTGTTGAGATGACAGATGTGATTGAACGCATCGTGACAGGGCGTGTGACAGAAGCACAAATCGCTTCACTACTTTTAGCTCTTAAAATGAAGGGAGAAACACCTGAAGAAAGAACAGCCCTCGCTCAAGTCATGAGAGGACATGCTCAACACATTCCAACAAATATTCAAGATGCTATGGATAACTGTGGTACAGGTGGAGATAAGTCATTTAGCTTCAACATTTCTACAACTGCAGCTTTTGTCTTGGCAGGTGGAGGAATCCACATGGCCAAACATGGTAATCGTTCAATTTCCTCAAAATCTGGTTCGGCAGATGTCTTGCAAGCTTTGGGAATCAATATTGACCTCAAACCATCACAATTGGGTAAGGTATTTGACCAAACAGGAATCGTCTTTCTCTTTGCCAAAAACATGCACCCAGCCATGAAATACATTATGCCAGCACGCTTGGAATTGGGAATTCCAACCATCATGAATTTGACAGGTCCGCTCATCCATCCAATGGTTTTGGAAACACAGCTTCTAGGAATCAGTCGTCCTGAACTTCTGGAAAGTACTGCTCAGGTCTTGAAAAACATGGGTCGCAAACGTGCCATTGTAGTAGCTGGTCCAGAAGGATTGGATGAAGCTGGTTTGAATGGAACTACCAGTATTGCCCTTCTTGAAAATGGTGAAATTACTTTATCAACCTTTACTCCAGAAGATTTGGGAATGGAACGCATTGCTATTGAAGACATTCGTGGTGGAAATGCTCATGAGAATGCAGCTATCCTTGTCAGTGTTCTTAATAACGAACCAAGTCCATTCTTGGAAACAACAGTCTTAAATGCAGGTCTCGGTTTCTATGCCAATGGGAAAGTAGACAGTATCAAGGACGGAGTTGAAATGGCACGTCAAGTGATTGCCAGTGGTAAGGCCCTTGAAAAACTCAGACTATTACAGGAGTATCAAAGATGAGTCAGGAATTTTTATCACGTATCCTAGAGCAAAAGGCGCGTGAAGTTGAAAAGATGGAGCGAGAGGAGCTTCAGCCCTTGCGTGAAAGCTATCGCTTGGCTGAATATTTGAAAAACCATCAAGAACGTCTGCAAATCATTGCAGAGGTCAAGAAGGCAAGCCCAAGTCTAGGGGATATTAATCTTGATGTAGATATTGTTCAACAGGCCCAGACTTACGAGGCTAACGGTGCAGTTATGATTTCTGTTCTGACAGACGAGGTTTTCTTCAAAGGTCATTTGGATTATCTTCGTGAGATTTCCAACCAGGTACAGATTCCGACGCTGAATAAGGACTTTATCATCGATGAAAAGCAAATCATCCGTGCTCGCAATGCAGGTGCGACCGTTATCTTACTCATCGTCGCAGCCTTGTCAGAAAAACGACTCAAAGAGCTTTACGACTATGCGACAGAGCTTGGTTTAGAAGTGTTGGTGGAAACTCATAATCTGGCTGAACTAGAAGTTGCTCACCACCTGGGGGCACAAATTATCGGTGTCAACAATCGTAATTTGACCACCTTTGAAGTCGATTTGCAGACCAGCGTAGACTTAGCCCAATACTTCAAGGACGATTGCTTCTACATTTCCGAATCTGCTATTTTTACAGAGGAGGATGCAAAACGTGTTGCACCATACTTTAACGGAATTTTGGTGGGAACAGCCCTCATGCAAGCAGAAGATGTCGCCCAAAGAATCAAGGAGTTGCAGATTGACAAAGGTTAAGATTTGTGGACTATCGACCAAAGAAGCAGTAGAGGTAGCAGTGTCGGCTGGAGCAGACTACATTGGTTTTGTCTTTGCTCCTAGCAAAAGACAGGTGACCTTGGAAGAGGCTGCTGAGCTGGCAACACTCATTCCTGTTAATGTGAAAAAGGTTGGTGTATTTGTTTCACCAAGTCGGTCAGAATTACTAGAAGCGATTGAAAAGGTCGGTTTGGACTTGGTACAGATTCATGGTCAGGTGGCGGATGATTTGTTTGAGGATTTGCCTTGTGCCAGCATTCAGGCAGTGCAGGTGGATGGGAATGGACATGTACCCAATTCTCCGGCAGATTATCTACTCTTTGATGCTCCTGTGGCTGGGAGTGGCCAGACCTTTGACTGGGGGCGAATGGATACGACAGATCTATCTCAGCCTTTCTTCATCGCAGGTGGGCTCAATGAGGATAATGTAGAAGAAGCAATTCAACACTTTACTCCCTATGCAGTCGATGTATCGAGTGGAGTGGAGACAGACGGACAAAAAGATCATGAAAAGATTAGAAGATTTATAGAGAGGGTAAAGAATGTCATATCAAGAACCAAATAAAGATGGATTTTACGGGAAATTCGGTGGACGTTTTGTCCCAGAAACATTGATGACAGCAGTATTGGAATTGGAAGAGGCTTATCGTGAAAGTCAGGCAGATCCAAGTTTTCAAGAGGAGTTAAACCAACTTTTGCGCCAGTATGTAGGTCGTGAAACTCCTCTTTACTACGCAAAAAACTTGACCCAGCATATCGGCGGAGCCAAGATTTACCTTAAACGTGAAGACCTCAACCATACAGGCGCTCACAAGATTAACAATGCCTTGGGACAAGTTCTTCTTGCTAAACGCATGGGCAAAAAGAAAATTATCGCTGAAACAGGTGCTGGTCAGCACGGTGTGGCAACTGCAACAGCTGCAGCCCTCTTCAACATGGAATGTACTATTTACATGGGTGAGGAAGATGTCAAGCGCCAAGCTCTCAATGTCTTTCGTATGGAACTTTTGGGTGCCAAGGTAGAGGCAGTGACAGATGGTTCGCGCGTGCTCAAGGATGCAGTCAATGCAGCCCTTCGTTCTTGGGTTGCAAATATCGATGATACCCACTATATCCTTGGTTCTGCCTTGGGGCCTCATCCTTTCCCAGAAATTGTTCGTGATTTCCAGAGTGTTATCGGACGAGAAGCCAAACAACAGTACCGTGAATTGACAGGTGAAAATTTACCAGATGCCCTAGTAGCCTGTGTTGGTGGTGGCTCTAATGCCATCGGACTTTTCCATCCATTTGTGGAAGATGAGTCAGTAGCTATGTATGGAGCTGAAGCAGCAGGACTCGGTGTGGATACAGAGCATCATGCAGCAACCTTGACCAAGGGTCGTCCAGGTGTTCTCCACGGTTCTCTCATGGATGTGCTCCAAGATGCCCATGGTCAAATTTTAGAAGCCTTCTCTATCTCAGCAGGTTTGGACTATCCTGGTATCGGTCCAGAACATTCTCATTACCATGATATCAAGCGTGCGACCTATGTGCCTGTAACAGACGAAGAGGCTTTGGAAGGATTCCAACTCTTGTCTCGTGTGGAAGGAATTATCCCTGCCTTGGAGTCTAGTCACGCTATCGCCTTTGCGGTGAAATTAGCCAAAGAACTTGGACCAGACAAGTCTATGATTGTCTGCCTATCTGGACGTGGGGACAAGGATGTGGTTCAAGTTAAAGACCGCTTGGAAGCAGACGCAGCAAAGAAGGGAGAAGCTCATGCCTAAGACTCTAACAGAAAAATTGAACGCTATAAAAGCGACTGGAAAAGGAATTTTCGTTCCCTATATCATGGCTGGAGACCATGAAAAAGGTTTGGATGGTCTTGCTGAAACAATTCGCTTTTTAGAAGACTTGGGTGTGTCTGCCATTGAGATAGGAGTTCCCTTTTCAGACCCTGTTGCAGATGGTCCAGTTATCGAAGAAGCAGGCTTGCGCAGTCTAGCTCGCGGAACCTCTACCCAGGCTTTGGTTGAAACCTTGAAAACCATTGAAACAGAAATCCCGCTTGTCATCATGACCTATTTTAACCCCCTCTTTCAGTACGGTGTTGAGAAATTTGTCAAAGACCTTTCTACTACAGCGGTTAAAGGGTTGATTATCCCAGACCTCCCTCATGAACATGCTAACTTTGTAGAGCCCTTTTTGGCAGGTACAGACATTGCTTTGATTCCACTTGTCAGCTTGACGACAGGAATGGAGCGTCAAAAAGAACTCATTGAAGGGGCAGAAGGTTTTGTCTATGCTGTTGCTATTAACGGAGTGACAGGAAAATCAGGAAACTACCGAGATGATTTGGACAAGCACTTGGCTCAACTTCATCAAGTAGCAGATATTCCAGTCTTGACAGGATTTGGTGTATCCACACAGGCTGATGTCGAACGCTTCAATGCTGTATCAGACGGCGTTATCGTCGGATCCAAGATTGTTAAGGCTCTACATGAAGGACAAGTAGCCGAAATCGCTGACTTTATCCGAGAAGCAGTAGCTTACCAAAAATAATCATACAAGCAGCCAGTAAGAGGAAAGGCACAAAAGGTAGTCTTTCCTTTTTCTTTAGTAGGAGAAAGGCTAGGATACCAGTCGTGGAAGCAAATTGAATTAAAATCAGCATTTCAGTTAGGCTAAAAATAAGTGCACAAGAAGCCAGAAAGAGAAAATCTCCAGCACCTATGCGGATATCGATAAAGTGAGCCAAAATTCCCAAGATAAGAAAGAAAATCATAACTAGATTCCAACCACAGCAAACTATGAGGAATAAGTGAAAAGTCAGCCAGACTAGCAAGGGATATTCTTGATGACGAAAGTCGTAGATGCCTAAGGTCAAGCCAGCGGCGATCAAAATGACTTGATTCAAAGTTAGAAATCCCAAAGAAAAAGTTAGAAAGAGTAGCCCCAAGAATAACTCAAAGAGGGTATACCAGACAGGATAGTTTGACTTGCAGTAGCGACAGCGAAAGCGATAGACTACTTGAGAAATAATTGGAATCAAATCCAGTGGTCTCAAACGAGTCTGACAAGAATCACAGTGACTAGCTGGAAAAACGATGGATTTCTCAGGGAAGCGGTCAATGACCAAGCCTAGAAAGGAAGCAAGAATAGTTCCAACAAGAAAAAAATAAAGATGAATCATACTTATTTATTCGGAAAAAATAAGAGAAAGAGTATAATAGTTGGATGTAGGAGAAGTTTTAGGAGCAAATATGAAAATTCACTTTGAAAAAGGACTTCAGATAGAAAATGCCCAACTCATTTGTCATTGGTCTAATGCTTTGGGAGAAAGTTTCCAGAAGCAATGGATGGGACCAATGATTCCTTTTCCCTTGACAATTCAAGTCTTGCAAGATTTGGAAGGAATCTTTTCAATATTTGATGGACAAGAGTTTGTGGGGCTTATCCAGAAAATCAGGCTAGAAGACAGGAATCTTCATATAGGGAGATTTTTTATCAATCCTCAGAAACAGGGGCAGGGCTTAGGTAGCCAGGCTTTAAGGAAATTTGTTAGTTTGGCCTTTGAAAATGAAGACATAGATACTATTTCTCTAAATGTCTACGAGGCAAATCAAACAGCTTACAATCTTTACCAAAAAGAAGGATTTGAAATCGTTCAAATGGTTGAAGCACCTGTACGAAAATATATGATGATAAAATCTATATAAGAATTAGATTATATCAATATTTGTCCCCGTACAATTTTTGGTTTTCAAACTTGTTGCAGAGAAATTTTCTTGATAAAATAGATATATGACTAGATATAAAGCAATCATTTCCTATGATGGCTACGCCTTTGCTGGCTTCCAGCGGCAACCTCACGCGCGTAGTGTCCAGGAGGAAATTGAAAAAACTCTAACCAAATTAAATAAAGGACAGGCTATTACCATTCATGGTGCTGGGCGAACGGACAGTGGTGTTCATGCCTTAGGGCAGGTCATCCACTTCGATCTCCCCTATCAGATGGATGAGGAAAAGCTTCGCTTTGCTCTTGATACCCAAAGTCCTGAAGACATCGATGTGATTTCGATTGAGATTGTGGCTGATGCTTTTCATTGCCGTTATGCCAAGCACAGCAAGACCTATGAGTTTATTGTGGACAGGGGGCGTCCTAAAAATCCTATGAAACGTCATTATGCTACCCACTATCCCTATCCACTAGATGTGGAACGCATGCAAAAGGCTGTGAAGAAATTAGAAGGAACCCATGATTTCACCGGTTTTACTGCTGCCGGAACCAGTGTGGAGGACAAGGTAAGAACGATCACGGAAGCTAGTCTTATGGTTGATGAAACAGGTCAGTTTTTGACCTTTACTTTCTCAGGCAATGGTTTCCTCTATAAGCAGATTCGAAATATGGTTGGAACCTTGCTGAAAATTGGTAATAACCGTATGCCAGTTGAACAGATTGACCTTATCTTGGAGAAAAAAGACAGACAGTTGGCAGGTCCAACTGCAGCACCTAATGGATTGTATTTAAAGGAGATTCGTTATGAAGAATAATCGTATTTTAGCACTTTCAGGAAATGATATTTTTAGTGGTGGTGGACTAGCTGCTGATCTTGCGACCTATACTTTGAATGGTTTGCATGGTTTTGTAGCCATGACTTGCTTGACTGCCTTGACAGAAAATGGTTTTGAAGTCTTCCCGACGGATGAGACTATTTTTCAACAACAGTTGGATAGTCTTAAAAGCGTAGACTTTGGAGGGATTAAGATTGGTCTCTTGCCGACTGTTGGTGTTGCTGAGAAAGCATTGAATTTCATCAAGGAAAGATCAGGAGTCCCTGTCGTTCTGGATCCTGTATTGGTTTGTAAGGAAACGCATGATGTTGCAGTTAGCGAACTCTGTCAAGAGTTGATTCGCTTTTTCCCTTATGTATCTGTGATTACTCCTAATCTTCCTGAGGCAGAGTTGCTTGCAGATCAAAAGATTGAAAGTCTGGATGATATGAAAGCTGCAGCGCGGAAATTGCATGACTTGGGTGCACCAGCAGTCATTATCAAGGGAGGAAATCGTCTCAGTAAGGATAAGGCTGTGGATGTCTTTTATGATGGAGAGAATTTCACTATTCTTGAAAACCCAGTCATTCAAGGACAAAATGCTGGTGCAGGATGTACCTTTGCCTCAAGCATTGCTAGTCAGTTAGTCAAGGGAGAGGAACTATTACCAGCAATTGAAACTTCCAAAGCCTTTGTTTACCGTGCCATTGCACAAGCAGATCAATATGGAGTGAGACAGTATGAAGCAAACCAAAACAAGTAAAATTGCCCTAGTATCTATCTTAGCAGCCAGTTCTGTCGTATTGGGGTATTTTATAAAAATCCCAACACCAACTGGATTTCTAACACTTTTGGACGTTGGAGTCTTCTTCACAGCCTTTTACTTTGGAAGCCGTGAAGGAGCCGTTGTCGGAGGGTTAGCAGGATTTCTCATTGATCTCATTTCAGGCTACCCTCAGTGGATGATTTTTAGCTTAATCAATCATGGTTTGCAAGGCTATTTTGCAGGCTTTAAAGGGAAATGGCAATGGTTAGGATTAGTCTTGGCGACTCTATTCATGGTAGCTGGTTATGCCTTGGCATCAGCTTGGATGAATGGTTGGGGTGCAGCTATTCCAGAAATCATCCCAAATCTCATGCAAAATGTTGTTGGAATGACTCTAGGATTTCTTCTTTGTCATAGTGTAAAGAAATTCAGATAATAGTGAAAAAAGGAAACCTACTCCGAACTATTAGGGAACTATTGAAAAAACTCTGATTATTTGCTAAAATGAAAGCTATGAAAACACTCTACGATGTGCAACAATATCTAAAACAGTTCGGTATCATTGTTTATATGGGAAAACGTCTCTATGACATTGAACTGATGAAGATTGAACTATCACGGATTTATGATGCAGGCTTGATGGACAAGCTAGATTATCTTGAAGCAGAAGCTGTTCTTCGCAGAGAGCACAAACTAGAATTAGACTATTTAGAAAAAAATGGAGATTAGGTAATATGGTAACTTGGGTATTATGGGGACTTATTGTAGCGATGTTGACTTGGATGGGATACAACTACCTTCGCATTCGTCGTGCAGCGAAAATTGTAGACAATGCAGAGTTTGAGTCTTTGATTCGTACAGGTCAGTTAATTGACTTGCGTGATCCAGCTGACTTCCACAGAAAACATATCCTTGGAGCTCGTAATATTCCTTCAAATCAATTGAAGACAAGTCTTGCAGCTCTTCGCAAGGATAAACCAGTCCTTCTATATGAAAACCAACGTGCGCAACGTGTGACCAATGCAGCACTTTTCTTGAAAAAGCAAGGCTTCTCAGAAATCTATATCCTCTCTTACGGATTGGATTCTTGGACTGGGAAGGTGAAGTCTAATTAACAATGTGAAAAAACTTGTCACATATGTTTAATATAAAGTTTCGGCTTTTTATGGTATAATTGTTAGTATAAAATTTAAGGAGTTTTTTGAAGATGAAAGAAAAGAAAAAACCATCACTTGTTTTAGGTATCCTATCTATCGTTCTTGGTTTGCTATCTCCAATCGTAGGTCTCGTTTTGGGGATCATTGGTCTAGTCTTGGCTAATTCACATCAAAAAGAATCTGAATTAGACTATAAAACAGAACGAATTCTTAATATCGTAGGGATTGTAGTTTCTGTAATTAACTGGGTTGCAGGACTCTTCTTAATGATGCACTAATCAGGATTCTAACAAAAAAAGCTAGCTCTTTGTCAACTGTAGTGGGTTGATGAAAAGTTATAACCTGGAGAGGACCAACTTGGTTCTCTCCTTTTTGATATTCAAAGCAATGAGGATTCTAATTTTAAAGTTTTCAAAGTTCCGGAAGCCAAAAGCATTGCGCTTGATGACTTTAATGAGGTTATTGGTAGCCTCTAGTTTTGCGTTTGAGTAGGGCAGTTCCAGTGAGTTCATGATTTTGTCCTTGTCTTTCAAAAAGGTCTTAAAAACAGTTTGAAAAATAGGATTTACACAAGAAATCGTTTCTTCAATCAGTTCAAAGAAATGGTCTGTTTGTTTCTCTTGGAAATGAAACAGTAATAGTTGATAGAGTTCATAGTGCTCTCTAAGTTCTTGAGAGTATGCAAGGAGCTTTTCGAGAATCTCTTTATTGGTCAAGTGTGAGCGAAAAGTCGGGCGATAAAATCGTTTATCGCTGAGTTTACGGCTATCCTGTTGAATGAGTTTCCAGTAACGTTTTAGTGCCTTATATTCGTGCGATTTGCGATCAAAACGATTCATGACTTGGATGCGAAGACGATTCATAGCTCGGCTAAGATGTTGCACAATGTGAAAACGATCTAGAACGATTTTAGCGTTAGGAAAAAGTTTTTTGGCACAATCATAGTAGGGACTAAACATATCCATGGTAATGACTTTCACGCGACTTCTCACCTTTCCAGAATAACGAAGAAAATGATTGCGAATGGTCACTTGAGTCCGCCCATCCAGGATAGCTACGATCTTTCTGGAATCAAAATCCTGTGCAATGAAGCTCATCTTACCTTTCTTGAAGCTGTATTCATCCCAAGACATGTGAGTTGGAAGGAAAGATAAATCTGTCTTGAATTTGAATTCTTTCAATTTACGAATGACTGTCGAAGTAGAGACAGATAGACTTTCTGCGATAGCCGTCATAGGGACTTTCTCGATTAATTTTTGAGTGATTTTCTGGTTGACGATGGTCGCGATTTGGTGATTCTTTTTGACTAAGGAAGTCTCTGCAACAGCTATTTTCCCGCAGACTTTACAACGGAAACGGCGTTTTCTCAATCGAATGAGAGTCTTGTATCCTGCACATTCGAGGTAGGGAATTTTAGATTCTTTTTGAAAGTCATATTTAGCCATTTGTTCTTGACAGTTGTGACATTTAGGGGCAGGATAATCGAGTTTAGCGATGACTTCTTTATGCGTTCCAGCATCAAGATAATCTAAGATTATGATGTTCTTGTCTTTAATTCCGAGCAAGTTTGTGATAAAATTTAATTGTTCCATAAGATTCTTTCTAATGATGGTTTGGTCACTTTTCATTATAGGTCTTATGGGACTTTTTTTCTACAACAAAATAGGCTCCATAATTCCTATGGTGGTGCTACCCACTACAGAAATTATAGAGCCAAAAAGCTTTATTTTTAAAAGCTTTTTTTGTTTTATCCACTCTTCTCGGTTCAAGAACCGGATAACATAGTGCTAACATTTTTCACCCAATTGATAAAGCCGATTTTTATGGTATTATTCATTTGTGTTTAGTTTAAGGAGTTTTTAGAATATGCAAGAAAAGAAAAAAGCGTCACTTGTTTTAGGGATCTTGTCTATCATTCTTGGTTTGCTTTCGCCAGTGGTAAGTTTGATTTTGGGGATTATTGGTCTAGTCTTAGCTAACTCACATCAAAAAGAATCTGGACTAGACTATAAGAGAGAAAAAAATTTGTCCATCCTAGGGATTGTAATATCTGCACTTCACTTTATTTTAGGTGTTATGCTATTCGTACGCTAAAGAAGATTTTAAAAAGCTTTATTTGTTTAAAGCTTTTTTGTTTTATCCACTGTTTTCTAAATAATTTTTTATAACCTGTAATTCTTCTTTGTTCAGAAGTCGGAACTCACCTTCTGCTAGCTTAGGGTCCAATATAAAATTCCCGAATTGAACTCGTTTGAGAGCAGTTACCTTGACACCGACAGAGAGGAACATTTTTTTGACTTGATGAAACTTTCCTTCAGATATGGTGATAGTGGCTTTGCTGAGACTAGGACTTGAGGATAAAATCTCAAGTTGAGCAGGTTTACAAATAGTTCCGTCAAGAAAGACAATCCCATCTTTAAACTCTTGAATATGGTCGGGAGTTAGAGGCCCATTGACCTCTACTTGGTAAGTTTTATCGACATGGTATTGAGGATGGAGGAGTTGAAAACCTAGAGGCCCATTATCCGTTAAGAGGAGGAGTTCTGTCGTATCCCGATCCAGACGACCGATGGCGTAGAGTAGGTCAGACTGGAGATGCTGAGGAAGGAGGTCCATGACAGTTGGGAGTTTCTTATCCTTGCTTGCAGTTACGACTCCATTTGGCTTATGGAGCATGAGGTAGGTGTGTTCGTATCCTTGAATTCTTCTGCCTTGGAACATCAGTTCTTGAAGTCCTGTATCAATATTCTGTGCAAGGGAACTAGCAGGGAGTCCATCAACTAAAATTTCTTTTTTCAAAAGAGCTTGTTTCATGGCTTTTCGACTGATTTTTTCCTGGGCTAATAATTTATCTAAACGCATACCAGCCTATCTTATCATAAGTCACTTGCTTTGAAAAGGCTTGAAGTAAAAAGAAAAGTGCAGTGAAAACATTTACACTTACTTGAGTTAAGTCATTTGCTCAAAATTGTGGTATAATCGTTCAGTTAGAAAATAAATTTTTGAATACAATAGAGGAAATCATGACAAAATTAAGAGAAGATATCCGTAATATCGCGATTATCGCCCACGTCGACCACGGTAAAACTACCCTTGTTGACGAATTGTTGAAACAATCTGAAACTCTTGACGCGCGTACAGAGTTGGCAGAGCGCGCAATGGACTCAAATGATATTGAAAAAGAGCGTGGAATTACCATCCTTGCGAAAAATACAGCAGTTGCCTACAACGGAACTCGTATCAACATCATGGACACACCAGGGCACGCGGACTTCGGTGGAGAAGTTGAACGTATCATGAAAATGGTTGACGGTGTTGTTTTGGTCGTAGATGCCTACGAAGGAACCATGCCACAGACTCGTTTCGTATTGAAAAAAGCCTTGGAACAAGACCTTGTGCCTATCGTTGTGGTTAACAAAATCGATAAGCCATCAGCTCGTCCAGCAGAAGTAGTAGATGAAGTCTTGGAACTTTTCATCGAGCTTGGTGCGGATGATGACCAACTTGACTTCCCAGTTGTTTATGCGTCAGCTATCAACGGAACATCTTCATTGTCAGATGATCCAGCAGACCAAGAAAAGACTATGGCGCCAATCTTTGACACTATTATCGACCACATTCCAGCTCCAGTTGATAACTCAGATGAGCCCCTTCAATTCCAAGTGTCACTTTTGGACTACAATGACTTCGTAGGTCGTATCGGTATCGGACGTGTCTTCCGTGGTAGTGTAAAGGTTGGGGACCAAGTTACCCTTTCTAAATTGGATGGTACAACTAAGAACTTCCGTGTCACAAAACTCTTTGGTTTCTTTGGTTTGGAACGTCGTGAAATTCAAGAAGCTAAAGCTGGTGACTTGATTGCCGTTTCAGGTATGGAAGATATCTTTGTCGGCGAAACCATCACTCCAACAGATGCAGTTGAAGCTCTTCCAGTTCTTCACATCGATGAGCCAACACTTCAAATGACCTTCTTGGTCAACAACTCACCATTTGCTGGTCGTGAAGGTAAATGGGTCACTTCTCGTAAGGTTGAAGAGCGCCTTCAAGCAGAATTGCAAACAGACGTTTCTCTTCGTGTTGAACCAACTGACTCACCAGATAAATGGACTGTATCAGGACGTGGGGAATTGCACTTGTCAATCCTTATCGAAACAATGCGTCGTGAGGGTTATGAGCTTCAAGTATCTCGTCCAGAAGTTATCGTAAAAGAAATTGATGGCGTCAAATGTGAACCATTTGAACGTGTTCAAATCGACACCCCAGAAGAATACCAAGGATCCGTTATCCAAAGCCTTTCTGAACGTAAAGGTGAAATGTTGGATATGATCTCAACTGGTAATGGTCAAACTCGTTTGGTCTTCCTCGTTCCTGCGCGTGGTTTGATTGGATACTCAACTGAGTTCTTGTCAATGACTCGTGGTTACGGTATCATGAACCATACCTTCGATCAATACTTGCCATTGATTCCAGGTGAAATCGGTGGACGTCACCGTGGTGCCCTTGTTTCTATCGATACTGGTAAGGCAACGACTTACTCTATCATGTCTATCGAAGAACGTGGAACGATCTTTGTTAACCCAGGTACTGAGGTTTACGAAGGAATGATCATCGGTGAAAACTCTCGTGAAAATGACTTGACTGTTAATATTACGAAAGCGAAACAAATGACTAACGTTCGTTCAGCTACCAAGGACCAAACAGCGGTTATCAAGACTCCTCGTATCTTGACACTTGAAGAATCACTTGAGTTCTTGAACGACGACGAGTACATGGAAGTAACGCCTGAGTCTATCCGTTTGCGTAAACAAATCCTTAACAAGGCAGAGCGTGAGAAAGCAAACAAAAAGAAAAAATCAGCTGAATAAGAGCTAGAAAGAGCAGAAAATGGTCTATTTAATCATAGGGATTTTATTACTCTTACTCTATATATTTGCGACACCTCAAAGTATCAAGGGGACGGTTAATATTGTAATTCTTGTTTTTGGTCTCGTTTCCCTCGTGATTTTGCTCATGTTGTCCATCCTGCAAATCTTTCAGCTACCAACAGAATTCTTTATCACAGTAGCCATGCTGGTCCTTGCTTACTTTAGTTTGCGAGATATCAGTCTCATGTCAATTCGAAAAAAACATTAATCATTAATTCGAATCCTAAAATAACAAAAACTTCTATTAGCAACTAGTTGGCTGATAGAAGTTTTTTTGATTAAGATAGCTTGCTTTTTTCTTCAGAATAGCGTTGATAGAAGTCAACTTTCAGTTGGATAAAGTTTTCCAATTCGCGCAGGAGTTGAAGTAATGTTGCGCGTGTTTCAAATTCTTCCCTTGTTTTAGGGAGGTTACGATTGCGAAATACCTGCAGGTAGCTTTCAATATCATTTAATAAATCGTTGGCTGGATTGGTCTGACTGAGTTGATCCGCAATTTTAGCAAATAGCTGGGCAAGGATTAGACTTTCGCTTGCTGCTAGATTACAGGTGTTGATTTGCTGGGCCATATTGCGAAGAATGCGACTCTGTCTCTGTCTCATTTCGAAATAGTGGATATGATAGTCGGTCTGATGAAAGAGATGGTCAGAGTGATCAAGATAGACCAGTTTGAGAGCTTCCTCCAGAAGGTGATCCAGTTCCTCAACGAGTTGAGCACGGTTACGGCCATCGCCCTTTCCAAGATAATATTCAAAACGTTGTAGAATGTGTTTGAGTTTTTCTTCTACCTTGAGATGATAGAGATGGATTTCTTCTTGTCGAGAAGGCATATAGAGATTGACAGTCAAGGCAAATCCTGTACCGATAAGAAATAGGAGGAGCTCGTTCACTAGCAGATCTGGTGAGGTAGACTCTTGAACTAAGAGATGACTGACCAGGACACTACTTGGGGTAATGCCAATTTCCCAGCCGAATTTATAGGCAAGGGGAACATAGAGAGCCAAATAGAGACCGAAACTCCAGATATGGTAGCCAGTCAGGTGAAAGGAAAGGACACCAATGAAAAGAGCAAGAAGGGTAGAGAATAGACGATTGCGAGCTAGTTTTATAGTGCTTCTACGAGTATCAGACAAGCTCAAAAGGGCAATGATACCAGCTGACACTGCTGAAGATAAATCGAGAAAGTAGGCTAGGACACAGGCCAAACAGGTTGCCAGAACGAGTTTAAAAGTACGTTGGGTGATAGACATGAGACATTTCCTATAATGAATGATAGAAACCAGACAAAACAAGCCCTAAAAAGTCTTGTCAAGATTATTTTTTGTGAGCAGAGGAAAATTCTGCTACTGCTGTAAAGAGGACATCTGTTGAAGAGTTGAGGGCTGTTTCGCAAGAGTCTTGAATAACACCAATAACGAAACCAACACCCACAACCTGCATAGCAATATCGTTGGTAATCCCAAAGAGACTGCAGGCAACTGGGATAAGTAGGAGTGAACCTCCGGCGATTCCTGAAGCACCGCAGGCAGAGATGGCTGCAACGATACTGAGTACAAAGGCTGTTGCAAAATCAACTGAGATTCCTAGAGTATTGACAGCTGCTAGGGTTAAGATGTTGATGGTAACAGCAGCTCCAGCCATATTGATGGTTGATCCCAAGGGGATTGAGACAGAATAGGTATCTGGATTAAGACCTAGATCCTCACAGAGTTTCATATTAACAGGGATATTAGCCGCAGAGCTACGTGTGAAAAAGGCTGTAACGCCACTGATACGCAAGCATTTCCACACCAAGGGATATGGATTTTTCTTGATAAAGAGAAAAGCAATCAGAGGATTGATCACTAGGGCAACGAAAAGCATAGTGGCAATCAAAAGTCCGAGTAGGATTCCGTAATTTGCTAAACTAGCAATCCCTTGGCCAGAGATGATTTCGAAGACTAACCCGAGGATACCAAATGGCGCAAGGTTGATGATCCATTCGACGATTTTTGAAGTCACACTGGCCATTGTTTTGAGTAGTTCCTTGCTATTTTTGCTAGCTTCTCGCATGGCAATCCCAAAGACGATAGCCCAAGATAAAATTCCGATATAGTTAGCTTCGATGATGGCATTGACAGGATTATCTACTATTTTTAGCAGAAGATTGCTGAGCACTTGTCCGATACCGTCTGGAGGAGTAACTTCTGTGCTAGCGCTACTCAAGACCATCTGAACAGGGAAGAGAAAACTAGCCAAAACTGCTACAAGAGCCGCAGCAAAAGTTCCCAGCAAATAGAGGAAAATGACTCTTTTCATATTGCTATCTTGGCCTTTTTGGTGTTGGGAAAGGGCGTTAGCGACTAAAGCAAAAACCAGGATAGGAGCGATAGCTTTTAGTCCTCCTACAAATAAATCTCCCAATAAACCAATGCCAGTTAGATTAGGAAAGAGTAGACCTAGAATTGCTCCCAAGATCATTCCGATTCCAATACGTTTGATCAAATTTGTTTTGTTCCAAGCACGGATGATTCTTTTCATAGAGGTCTCCTTTTTTGTGTATTGTTTATGATTATAGTATAAATATGCTTGAAAAGCAAGTGAGTTATAAGTTTCATTGGAATTAATGAATATTTATGAAAAGGATGGCTGGGAAGAATTTATGGTATAATGGATAGAAAAGGAGTTTTATATGCAAGAATTTTTTCAACGTTATTTGGATAAATTAGATCTAACAACTGTTTTAGAGAATCTCTTGACTAAGGTGATTTCTCTTCTACTTCTAATCCTTCTATTTTATATAGCTAAAAAGTTCCTCCATGTTGCTGTAGGAAAGATTGTTAAACCTTCACTTAAGTTTTCAAATCGAGATGCAGGTAGACAAAAGACCATTTCTCGTTTGCTTGAAAATATTTTCAACTACACACTTTATTTCTTCTTGATTTACTGTATCTTGTCTATTTTAGGCTTGCCTGTTTCTAGCTTGCTTGCAGGTGCGGGGATTGCTGGGGTGGCTATCGGTATGGGAGCACAAGGCTTCCTTTCAGACGTCATCAACGGCTTCTTTATTCTCTTTGAACGTCAGTTGGATGTAGGAGATGAAGTTATTTTGACCAATGGGCCTATTACTGTATCGGGAAAAGTAGTTAGTGTCGGAATTCGGACGACTCAACTGAGAAGTGATGACCAAGCCCTCCACTTTGTTCCTAACCGCAATATCACCGTCGTTAGCAATTTTTCAAGAAAAGAAGAGAACTGAAATTTTACTTGATTTATGGTACAATAGAAAGAGTTTGGTAAAGGAGAAACGATGTTTTTAGATAAGCAGTTAGGGAATGGTTGTACCTGGATTAATCTAGATGTGGAAATCATCAAAAATCTCGAAGATTTATCAGAAATCTATGGATTGGATAAAGAAACCATCGAGTATGCGCTGGATAGAAACGAACGAGCCCACATGGATTATAATCGTGAAAATGGGACAGTGACCTTTATTTACAACGTTCTTGACTTAGAGAAGGACAAGGAATACTATGAAGCCATTCCTATGACCTTTATCGTGGAAAAACAACGAATGATTACCATCAGCAATCATAAGAACGCTTATGTCATTGATCAGATGCTAGGCTATCTTGAAAATCATGAAATCATTTCAATCTACAAGTTTCTATTTGCCGGTTTAGAGCTTATCAGCAATGCTTATTATCCTGTCATTGAACAGATGGATAAAAGTAAGGATGAAATCAGTGCCTTGTTGCGTCAAACAACCACTAAAAAAAATCTCTTTGCCCTCTCTGACTTGGAAACTGGTATGGTTTACTTGACAGCTGCGGCTAAACAAAATCGCCTCCTCTTGGAGCATATCCAAGGACATGCGCTTTATCGGAACTTTAACGAAGTGGAAAGAGAGCAGTTTGATGATGCTATGATTGAAGCTCATCAGTTGGTGTCCATGACAGATTTGATTTCCCAGGTTTTACAACAACTCTCAGGATCTTACAATAATATCCTAAACAACAATCTGAATGATAATTTGACAACCTTGACCATTATCTCAGTTTTGCTAGCCATTCTTGCAGTCATTACAGGATTTTTCGGAATGAATGTCCCTCTGCCATTTACAGAAGAGCCTAATGCCTGGATATATATTTTGATTGCTAGTTTAATTTTATGGGCAATCTTGGCTCAGTATCTAAAGAAAATTGCTAGAAACTAAAAAATAGAAAGAAAAGGAGCCAGAATGGCGATTGAAAATTATATGCCAGATTTTGCTGTGGAAGCAGTTTATGATCTGACAGTCCAAAGCCTGCAGGAGCAGGGAATCAAGGCTGTTTTGGTTGATTTGGATAATACCCTGATTGCTTGGAATAATCCAGATGGAACAGCAGAGATGAAGCAATGGTTACATGATCTGCGCGATGCTGGGATTCGTATCATTGTAGTATCCAATAACACACCCAAACGTGTCAAAAGAGCAGTTGAAAAATTTGACATTGACTATGTTTACTGGGCACTGAAGCCCTTTACTTTAGGAATTAACCGTGCCATGAAACATTTCCACTATGAAAAAGACCAAGTGGTCATGGTTGGCGACCAACTGATGACAGATATTCGAGCAGCCCATCGAGCCGGCATTCGTTCGATTTTGGTCAAACCCTTGGTCCAGCACGACTCTATTAAGACTCAGATTAACCGAGCGCGTGAGCGTCGTGTGATGAGAAAAATCGCTGAAAAGTACGGCCCTATTACTTATAAAAAAGGAATCTAATTATGGAAGAAATTCTCTGTATTGGTTGTGGAGCAACTATTCAGACTACAGATAAGACTGGGCTTGGTTTCACCCCCCAGTCGGCACTCGAAAAAGGTTTGGAGACAGGTGAAGTCTATTGTCAACGCTGTTTCCGTCTGCGCCACTACAATGAAATCACAGATGTCCAGTTGACAGATGATGATTTCCTCAAACTTCTGCACGAGGTGGGGGACAGTGATGCCTTGGTAGTTAACGTTATTGATATCTTTGACTTCAATGGATCAGTCATCCCAGGATTGCCCCGCTTTGTGTCAGGTAATGATGTGCTCTTGGTTGGAAATAAAAAAGACATCCTTCCTAAGTCTGTTAAACCAGGTAAGATTAGTCAATGGCTGATGGAGCGTGCCCACGAAGAAGGTCTTCGTCCTGTCGATGTCGTTCTAACTTCAGCACAAAATAAGCATGCTATCAAGGAGGTCATTGATAAAATTGAGCACTACCGTAAGGGTCGTGACGTCTATGTAGTTGGGGTTACCAACGTTGGGAAATCAACTCTTATCAATGCTATTATCCAGGAAATTACGGGTGACCAGAACGTCATCACAACTTCACGCTTCCCAGGGACAACCTTGGATAAGATTGAAATTCCGTTCGATGATGGTTCTTATATCTACGATACGCCTGGAATTATCCATCGTCATCAGATGGCCCACTACTTGACGGCCAAAAACCTCAAGTATGTCAGTCCTAAAAAGGAAATCAAACCTAAAACCTACCAGCTCAATCCAGAGCAAACCCTATTTTTAGGTGGCTTGGGACGCTTTGACTTCATTTCAGGAGAAAAGCAAGGATTTACAGCTTTCTTTGACAATGAACTCAAACTTCACCGTACCAAGCTTGAAGGAGCGAGTGACTTTTACGATAAACATCTAGGAACCCTCCTTACACCACCAAATAGCAAGGAAAAAGAAGATTTTCCAAAACTGGTCCAGCATGTATTTACCATCAAGGAGAAGACAGACCTAGTCATCTCAGGACTAGGCTGGATTCGTGTAACAGGCACCGCCAAAGTCGCCGTCTGGGCACCAGAAGGCGTCGCCGTCGTCACACGAAAAGCAATTATTTAAAACAAAATCACTGAGCGAACAAAGTGAGATCATAAAAAGATAGTTATTGCCGTGGTGTGATTGCCAATCTTTAGATTGGCAAGGGGCACAATTGAGACCTAGGCTCAATTGTGAGATCAGGAAATCCATTTTTCAAAGATGAAATCATTGAAAAATTAGTTCCGACCGTCCCCACCACCTAAAATAACTATCAAAAAAGGAAGAAAGAATATGTCATTAACATCGAAACAACGTGCCTTCCTCAACAGCCAGGCACACACCCTCAAACCCATCATCCAAATCGGGAAAAATGGACTCAACGATCAAATCAAAACCAGCGTTCGTCAGGCACTTGATGCTCGTGAATTGATTAAGGTTACACTCTTGCAAAATACAGATGAAAATATCCATGAAGTAGCTGAAATCTTGGAAGAAGAAATCGGCGTGGATACAGTCCAAAAAATCGGACGTATCTTGATTTTGTATAAACAATCAAGCAAGAAAGAAAATCGTAAGATTTCTAAAAAAGTTAAAGAAATCTAAGCACGATACTCCCAAAAACTGTATTTTACAGAAGACTAAAGGAGATTAGCCTATGGCAATCGAACTGTTAACTCCCTTTACAAAAGTGGAGTTAGAGCCAGAAATCAAGGATAAAAAACGTAAGCAAGTTGGAATCTTGGGGGGAAATTTTAACCCTGTTCACAATGCCCACCTGATCGTGGCAGACCAAGTGCGCCAGCAGTTGGGATTGGATCAAGTACTGCTTATGCCTGAATACCAACCACCTCACGTAGACAAAAAGGAAACCATTTCTGAACACCACCGCCTCAAGATGCTTGAATTGGCTATCGATGGAATCGAAGGTTTAGCTATTGAGACCATCGAGCTGGAGCGCAAGGGTATTTCCTACACCTACGACACCATGAAGATTTTGACAGAGAAGAATCCAGATACAGATTATTATTTCATTATCGGAGCCGATATGGTGGACTATCTGCCTAAGTGGTATCGAATTGATGAGCTGGTCGACCTTGTTCAGTTTGTAGGAGTTCAGCGTCCACGCTACAAGGCTGGGACTTCTTATCCAGTCATCTGGGTGGATGTGCCTCTCATGGATATTTCATCCAGTATGGTACGTGATTTCATCGCCCAAGGTCGCACACCTAACTTTCTCTTGCCAAAATCAGTGCTAGACTATATTGAGAAAGAAGGGCTTTACTGATGACATACCAAGACTATATCAACTGTTCGCGTGAAGAATTGTTGGAAAAAATGGCAGAGCTCCTACCTGAGAAACGTTTGACCCATTGTTTGGGTGTAGAGCGCGCAGCTATTGAATTAGCTCAACGTTTCGGTGTGGATGTTGAAAAAGCAGGTCTAGCAGGGCTACTTCATGATTATGCTAAAAAGCTATCAGATCAAGAGTTTCTAGACTTGATTGATCGATATCAACTTGACTCTGACCTTAAAAACTGGGGTAATAATGTCTGGCATGGGATGGTCGGCATTTACAAGATTCAGGAAGATTTGAACTTGCAAGATCCTGAAATTTTACGGGCTATCGAAATTCATACAGTCGGAGCAAGTCAGATGACAGACCTTGATAAGGTTATCTACGTCGCAGACTATATCGAGCACAATCGTGCCTTTCCAGGTGTGGACCAGGCACGTGAGATTGCTGAGCAATCGCTCAATAAGGTTGTGGCCTACGAAACAGCTCGTACTGTGGAGCATTTAGCTCACCAGGGATTTCCCATCTATCCCCAAACCCTTGAAACCTATAACGCCTATGTGCACTATTTGAAAGAGGATTAAATGAAGACGGCTTTTATCATTATTGATGTACAAAATATTTTAGTGGAAACGGGGTTTCAGACAAAGGGTCTATTGGAAAAAATTTCTTATTTACAAAACCAAGCTAGAAGTAAGAATATCGAAATTATCTATGTTCAACATATTGAGAACCCTGAAGCCCAAACATCAGAAGATTGGCAGTTATCTGCGCTTTTAAATCGAAAACCTGATGAAAAGGTCTTTCAGAAGAAGTATAATAGTATTTTCAAAGAAACTGGTTTAAAAGAATACTTGGATAAACAGGGGATTGAAAAATTAGTTTTATGTGGTATGCAGACAGAATATTGTGTGGATACCTCTGTTAAGGTTGCTTTTGAATATGGCTATAAGCTTATTATTCCAGAAGGAACTTGCACAACGTTTGATGGGGATGACATTCCAGCTGAAACGATAAATGAATTTTATGAGGACATTTGGGAGGAGCGCTTTGCAGATGTCCTAGATTGTAAAAATATTTTTTAAAAGAGGATTAAATGAACGAAAAAGAATTACTAGAACTAGTCGTGAAAGCGGCTGATGAGAAACGTGCAGAGGATATCCTCGCACTTGATGTACAAGATTTGACTAGCGTGACAGACTACTTTGTTATCACTAGCTCAATGAACAGCCGTCAGTTGGATGCTATCGCTGACAATATCCGTGAAAAAGTAGCTGAAGCTGGCTTTAAAGGTAGCCATGTTGAAGGCGATGCAGCTGGAGGCTGGGTCCTATTAGATCTCGGTAGTGTCGTAGTGCATATCTTCTCAGAAGAAATGCGTGCCCACTATAACCTCGAAAAACTATGGCATGAGGCAAATTCTGTAGACATTTCAGAAGCCTTAGCATAGAAGATGAACTCAGTTGTAATCAACTGGGTTTTATTTGCTTATGTTAGAAGAAAATTGTTAGAAAGGTAAGGGCGAGTGGTGTTTGCCATGGAGGCTCTTGGTATCATGATTATGGCAACTTACGAAACCTTTGCGGCGGTCTATGATGCGGTTATGGATGACAGTTTATACGACAAATGGACTGATTTTTCTCTGCGTCATTTGCCTAAGACTAAGGAGAGAAAGAAACTCTTGGAGCTGGCTTGTGGGACAGGCATCCAGTCTGTGCGATTTTCTCAGGCTGGTTTTGATGTAACTGGACTGGACTTGAGCGCGGACATGTTGAAGATTGCTGAGAAGAGAGCGGCATCAGCCAAGCAAAAGATTGATTTTATGGAAGGCAATATGCTGGATCTGTCCAAGGCAGGGAAATACGACTTTGTCACATGTTACTCGGACTCAATCTGCTACATGCAGGATGAGGTGGAAGTAGGGGATGTCTTTAAAGAAGTCTATAATGCCCTTAATGAAGATGGAGTCTTCATCTTTGATGTGCATTCGACTTACCAGACAGATGAGGTCTTTCCTGGCTATTCCTATCATGAAAATGCAGAAGACTTTGCCATGCTCTGGGATACCTACGAGGATGCAGCACCACATTCTATCGTGCATGAGTTGACCTTTTTTATCAAGGAAGCGGATGGTTCCTTTAGTCGCCACGATGAAGTGCATGAGGAGCGAACCTACGAAGTCTTGACCTATGATATTTTGTTGGAACAGGCTGGTTTTAAGTCCTTCAAGCTTTATGCTGACTTTGAGGATAAGGAGCCTACAGAAACTAGCACCCGTTGGTTTTTTGTGGCGCAGAAGTAGGAGATTACCATGACCATTACAGGTATTATCGCAGAGTTCAATCCTTTTCATAATGGGCATAAATACCTGCTGGATCAGACAGAGGGGCTGAAGATTGTGGCTATGTCTGGGAATTTCATGCAACGAGGAGAGCCAGCTATCGTGGACAAGTGGACTCGGGCCCAGATGGCACTGGAGAATGGCGCAGACCTGGTAGTAGAATTACCCTTTTTAGTCAGTGTTCAGGCGGCAGATTTTTTCGGTCAAGGTGCTGTTGAACTCTTGGCTCGTTTGGGAATTGATAGCCTAGCTTTTGGGACAGAGGAAGTTCTGGATTATCAAAAGATCGCTGACTTATATGCAGAGCGTGGTCAAGAGATGGGGGATTTTGTGGATAATCTACCTGATTCCCTCTCCTACCCTCAGAAAACCCAAGCCATGTGGAAGGAATTTGCAGGTCTTGATTTTTCGGGTGATACGCCCAATCATGTTTTAGCTCTTGCCTACGCCAAGGCAGTTGCTGGAAGAGATATCAAACTTCATCCAATTCAACGTCAGGGAGCAGGATATCATTCTGTGGACAAGGATGTGGACTTTGCTTCGGCGACAGCTATCCGTCAGCACCAAACAGATCAAGATTTCTTAGAACGCTTTATGCCTTCTGTTACTCTTTTTGAGCAGACGAGTAAGCTGAGTTGGGAAGATTATTTTTCACTTTTACGCTATCAAATCTTGTCAAATCCTGACCTAACTAACATTTATCAGGTCAATCAAGAAATGGCGGTGCGAATCAAGGATGCTATAAAGACAGCTCAGTCTGTGGAAGAATTGGTTGAGTTAGTGGCTACCAAACGCTACACCAAGGCGCGTGTGAGACGCCTCTTGACCTATATCTTGGTCCAGGCTAGAGAAAGTGACTTGCCAGAAGGTATTCACGTCCTTGGTTTTACCGAAAAAGGCAGACAACACCTTAAAGCTCTCAAGGAGCAGGTCAATCTCGTCAGCCGAATCGGTAAAGAGCCCTGGGATGACATAACACAAAAGGCAGACCAAATTTATCAACTGGGACACCCTAGTATAGCAGAACAAAATTTTGGTCGAGTGCCAATCAGAATCGAAACAAACTAAGTCTACTGAAAGGTAGGCTTTTTTTTAGTTTTTTTTCGAATAAGTAGATAGAAAAGAAAAAATCTTGTACAAGTTCCTGACAATTTCTTTCTTTTCATGTATAATAATGGAAAAGAGGTAAAACGAGGTATGGTTATGGAAGCAGTTCTTTACTCAACATTCCGAAATCATTTAAAAGACTACATGAAGAAGGTAAACGATGAGCTTGAGCCATTGACGGTGGTCAACAAAAATCCAGACGAGGACATTGTTGTCCTATCAAAGAGTGAGTGGGATAGCATCCAAGAAACTCTGAGAATTGCCCAAAACAAGGAGCTTTCTGACAAGCTCTTGCGAGGAATGTCCCAAGTTCGTGCGGGACACACTCAGGTGCATGTGATTGAGGAGTGATGGATGCTACTCAAGTTTACAGAAGATGCCTGGGTGGATTATTGTTACTGGCAAAGTCAAGACAAGAAAACGTTAAAAAGAATCAACAAACTAATCAAGGATATTCAACGTGATCCATTTACAGGAATTGGTAAACCAGAACCGCTCAAGTATGATTACCAAGGAGCCTGGTCACGTCGTATTGATGCAGAAAATCGCATCATCTATATGATGGATGGCGATAGCGTCGCTTTCTTATCCTTTAAGGATCATTATTAAGTCTACTGAGAGGTAGGCTTTTTAACTTATTTTTTCTAATAAAAATCTTTAAAAATTTAATTAGGGAGAATAGCCTATTTTATTAGGAAAAATAAGGATTTTTAGCCTTGAAATGACCAAAACAACTTCAAATTAAAGTTTGTTAAAAATGATTTTTTATGGTAGAATGTATAGGAATGCATATCATTCGGATAAACAAATAAATTGAGGTAAAAACATGGAAATTATGGCGATTGTTATCGTTGTTTTTGCCGTCATCATTGGTTTAGTCATTGGATATGTCAGCATCTCAGTCAAGATGAAATCATCGCAAGAGGCTGCAGAGCTGATGCTTTTAAATGCTGAACAAGAAGCAACTAATTTACGAGGACAAGCTGAGCGCGAAGCGGATTTATTACTCAATGAAGCTAAGAGCGAAAGCAAGTCTCTTAAAAAAGAAGCACTATTGGAGGCCAAAGAAGAAGCCAGAAAATACCGTGAAGAAGTGGACGCTGAATTTAAATCAGAACGTCAAGAACTCAAGCAAATCGAAAGTCGTTTGACCGAACGTGCTAGCAGTCTTGATCGTAAAGATGACAATTTGACGAACAAAGAAAAAACACTTGAACAAAAAGAACAAAGTATTTCTGATAGAGCAAAAAACCTTGATGTACGTGAAGAGCAACTAGAAGAAATTGAGAAACAAAAGCAAGCTGAACTAGAGCGTGTCGGAAGTCTGACTCAGTCGGAAGCAAAAGACATTATCTTGGCCCAGACAGAGGAAAACTTGACTAAGGAAATTGCTAGTCGCATTCGTGAGGCTGAGCAAGAAGTCAAGGAACGTTCAGATAAGCTGGCTAAGGATATCTTGGCTCAAGCCATGCAGAGAATTGCTGGTGAGTATGTGGCTGAGTCTACCAACTCTACGGTTCATCTGCCTGATGATACCATGAAAGGTCGCATCATTGGTCGTGAAGGGCGTAACATCCGTACTTTTGAAAGTTTGACAGGGGTTGATGTCATCATTGATGATACGCCAGAAGTGGTAACCTTGTCAGGTTTTGATCCTATCCGTCGCGAGATTGCCCGTATGACGATGGAAACCTTGCTTAAGGATGGACGTATTCACCCAGCTCGTATCGAAGAGTTGGTTGAGAAAAATCGTCAAGAGATTGATAACAAGATTCGTGAATATGGTGAAGCTGCAGCCTATGAAATTGGTGCGCCAAACCTTCACCCTGACTTGATGAAGATCATGGGTCGCTTGCAGTTCCGTACGTCATACGGACAAAATGTCTTGCGTCACTCGATTGAAGTGGCTAAGTTGGCTGGTATCATGGCTAGCGAACTTGGTGAAAATGCTACCCTTGCTCGTCGCGCGGGATTCCTCCACGATATTGGGAAAGCCATTGACCGTGAAGTAGAAGGTAGCCACGTTGAGATTGGTACGGAATTGGCTCGCAAGTACAAGGAACACCCAGTTGTGGTGAATACTATTGCCAGTCACCACGGAGATGTAGAACCTGAAAGTGTGATCGCAGTCATCGTTGCTGCGGCGGATGCATTGAGTGCAGCCCGTCCAGGAGCTCGTAGTGAGTCACTCGAAAGCTATATTAAACGTCTCCATGATTTAGAGGAAATTGCTAATAGCTTTGAAGGTGTTCAAAATAGCTTTGCCCTTCAAGCTGGTCGCGAAATCCGTATCATGGTAAATCCAGGTCAAATCAAAGATGACAAAGTCACAATCTTGGCTCATAAAGTTCGTGAGAAAATCGAAAACAATCTCGATTATCCAGGAAATATCAAGGTAACCGTGATTCGTGAACTTCGTGCAGTTGATTATGCAAAATAAATAAGAAAGAGCAGTTGAAAAATTACTGCTTTTTTGTTACACTAGATAGAAAGATTGTAGCGAGCAGAAATGGCTTTAGATATATAGTCTTACAGAAATTTTCAAGTCATTTCACAAACTATCTAAAGGAGACATAATGGCAGACCGAGGCTTACTAATCGTTTTTTCAGGCCCTTCTGGAGTTGGAAAAGGAACGGTTAGACGAGAAATTTTTGAGAGTTCTGAAAATCAATTTCAATATTCTGTATCTATGACAACACGGGCACAACGTCCAGGTGAAGTAGATGGTGTTGATTATTTCTTCCGTACACGGGAGGAATTTGAAGAGTTGATCCGTCAAGGGCAAATGTTAGAGTATGCAGAGTATGTGGGTAACTATTATGGAACTCCTCTGACTTATGTTAATGAAACGCTTGATAAGGGAATCGATGTCTTTCTTGAAATTGAAGTGCAGGGAGCTCTTCAGGTCAAGAAAAAAGTTCCAGATGCGGTCTTTATCTTTTTGACACCGCCAGATTTGGAAGAATTGCAAGACCGTCTCGTAGGCCGTGGTACAGATAGTGCAGAAGTGATTGCTCAGCGTATCGAAAAAGCCAAGGAAGAAATTGCTTTGATGCGTGAGTATGACTACGCTATTGTCAATGACCATGTTCCTTTAGCTGCCGAGCGTGTGAAACGTGTCATTGAGGCTGAACATTTCCGTGTAGACCGCGTGATTGGTCATTATCAGGATATGCTACCAAAGTCTCCGACTATTCGATAAAATTTAGAAAACAGGTACAAACAAATGATGCTTAAACCCTCTATTGATACCTTGCTTGACAAGGTACCATCAAAATATTCACTCGTCATCTTGGAAGCAAAGCGTGCTCATGAATTAGAAGCTGGAGCACCTGCTACTCAAGAATTTAAATCTGAAAAATCAACTCTTCGTGCCTTGGAAGAAATTGAATCAGGGAATGTAACCATCCACCCAGATCCAGAAGGAAAACGCGAAGCTGTTCGTCGTCGTATCGAAGAAGAAAGACGATTGAAAGAAGAAGAAGAAAAGAAAATTAAAGAGCAAATCGCGAAAGAAAAAGAAGAAGGTGAAAAAATTTAAGGTTGGGGGGACTCAATCTTATTTTTTCTATTGCAAGAATACTCAATCAATTAAAAGGATTTAAGAAGAGAAGGAGGTGAGGATATGGCTATTGCAAAAATCATTGTGGATGTTCCCTTGATGCAGACAGACCAGCCCTATAGCTACAAGATTCCAGAGGAATTTGAAGGGATGTTGGAAGTTGGCATGCGAGTTCATGTACCTTTTGGGAAGGTCAATCGCTTGATTCAGGGAATTGTTCTTGGGTTGGAGTCTCAATCTGATGCAGATGTGGCAGACGAGGACTTAAAAGAAATTGCCGAGGTGCTGGACTTTTCTCCTGTTTTAACAGAGGAACAACTCTGGCTAGCAGAGGAGTTACGTAAATCAGTCTTCTCATACAAAATTTCCATTCTAAAAGCTATGCTCCCTGGATTTTTGAACTCTAGCTATGATAAGATCCTCTATCCTCTGGAAGGCTTGAGTCAGAAAGATAGAGACCGTTTGTTTGGTTCGCAGGAGTCTCTAGCATTTTCATCTCTTGACCTGGAAAAGCAAGCTGAGATGATGCGTTTGACCCGAAAAGGGATCTTGAAGCTAGAGTATCAGGCTGTGGATCAGAAGAAGGTCAAAACACAGTCTTGGATTCAAGTGAATCTTGACAAATTAGAAAAGCTAGAAATCTCAAATCGTGCCAAGAAGAAATTGGAACTGCGAGAATATTTATTAGCACATACTGAAAGTACTCCTTTGTCAGCCTTATTAGAAAATTACTCACGGGAACAAGTCAATTACTTTGTGGAACAGGGTGCTTTAAGCATCCTTCAAAAAGAAGTTCAACGCTCAGCTGCTTACTTTGAAGGAATCGAGTCAAATCAAGCCCTAGAGTTAAATCCGGAGCAAAAACAAGCCTGTGAGGCAGTTGTTGGAGCGATTGGGAAGCAATATCCTCCCTTTCTTCTTCAAGGGATTACAGGAAGTGGAAAAACCGAGGTTTACCTGCAGATTATCCAAGGGGCCCTGGATATGGGAAAAACAGCGATTGTTCTAGTTCCGGAAATCTCTCTGACACCTCAAATGACCGAGCGATTTATTGCTCGTTTTGGTGAACAAGTCGCCATTCTCCACTCTGGCTTGTCCAATGGTGAAAAGTATGATGAGTGGCGCAAGGTGGAGCGTGGAGATGCTCAGGTAGTTGTTGGGGCCAGGTCTGCTATTTTTGCACCTTTGAAAAATCTAGGTGTTATCATTATCGATGAAGAGCACGAGGCTAGTTATAAGCAAGATAGCAATCCTCGTTATCATGCTAGAGATGTGGCTCTTTTACGAGCTCAGTACAATCAAGCTGCCCTAGTCCTTGGTTCTGCAACACCGAGTCTAGAAAGTCGCGCGCGTGCTGGAAAAGGCGTTTATCAACATCTTCGCCTGACTCAACGGGCCAATCCTTTAGCAAGTATTCCTGAAGTTCAACTCATTGACTTCCGTGATTACATCGGGCAGAATGAAACATCAAACTTTACACCACCACTGATTGAGGCGATTCAAGATCGACTGGATAAAAAAGAGCAGGTTGTTCTCATGCTCAATCGCCGTGGTTATTCTAGCTTTGTTATGTGTCGGGAATGTGGGACTGTTGACACCTGTCCTAACTGCGATATTTCCTTGACGCTACACATGGATACTAAAACCATGAACTGCCATTATTGTGGATTTTCTAAGGAAATTCCTCATGTTTGTCCAAACTGTCAGAGTCGCAGTATTCGTTACTATGGAACAGGAACTCAGAAAGCCTACGATGAGCTAGCTGAACTCTTTCCAGAGGCACGTATTCTGCGCATGGATGTGGATACAACTCGCAAAAAAGGTAGTCACCAAGCACTTCTTGAACAGTTTGGCAAGGGTGAAGCGGACATTCTTCTGGGAACCCAGATGATTGCCAAGGGCTTGGACTTTCCAAATGTAACCTTGGTTGGTGTTCTCAATGCGGACACAGCCTTGAACCTGCCTGATTTCCGTTCTTCTGAGAGAACTTTCCAACTCTTGACCCAGGTGGCAGGACGAGCAGGAAGAGCTGAAAAAGCTGGGCAGGTCTTGATCCAGTCTTACAATCCTCAGCACTATGCTATTCGCTTTGCCAAGGATCAGGACTATGAAGGATTTTATGCCTATGAAATGGGCATCAGACGTCAGTTGGGTTATCCACCTTATTATTTCACTATTGGAATCACCTTATCTCATAAAAAAGAAGAAGAGGTTCTTAGACGTGCTTATCAAGTAATGGGGATTTTGCGATCAGGTTTATCGGATGCTAGTATTATCCTTGGACCAACACCAAAACCTATCGCTCGCACTCATAACCTCTATCATTACCAAATTTTGATTAAATACCGTTTAGAAGATGAGTTAGCTTCGACCCTTAATCAGGTCTTGGCCTTGACACAAGAACGGGAAAATAGCGAACTTCGTCTCAGTATTGACCACGAACCGCAACAATTTTTATAAGAAGGAGAAGATATGACAAAACTAATATTTATGGGAACGCCTGAATTTTCAGCGACTGTTTTAAAGGGACTTTTGACAGATGACCGATACGAGATTGTTGCAGTTGTAACTCAGCCAGACCGTGCGGTTGGACGTAAAAAAGTCATCCAAGAAACCCCAGTGAAGCAAGCAGCCAAAGAGGCAGGACTTCCTATTTACCAACCTGAAAAATTATCGGGTAGTCCAGAAATGGAAGCCATCATGAATTTGGGAGCTGATGGGATTGTAACAGCAGCTTTTGGACAATTCCTCCCAAGTAAACTCCTTGATAGCATGGATTTTGCAGTCAATGTTCATGCTTCCCTCCTTCCTAAACACCGTGGTGGAGCTCCTATCCATTATGCCTTGATTCAAGGTGATGAAGAAGCAGGAGTGACCATTATGGAAATGGTTAAGGAAATGGATGCAGGAGATATGATTTCTCGTCGCAGTATTCCTATCACAGATGAGGACAATGTCGGCACCTTGTTTGAGAAATTGGCTATAGTTGGTCGTGATTTGCTTTTGGATACTCTACCTGCTTATATAGCTGGTGAAATTCAGCCTCAACCGCAGGAACCAAGCCAAGTTACCTTCTCTCCAAATATCAAGCCAGAGGAAGAAAAACTAGACTGGACTAAAAGCAATCGTCAACTCTTTAACCAAATTCGTGGGATGAATCCTTGGCCAGTTGCTCATACTTTTCTAAAGGGCGAACGCTTCAAAATCTATGAAGCACTCCCTGTAGAAGGTCAGGGGAATCCGGGTGAGATTATCTCCATCGGTAAGAAGGAATTGATCGTAGCAACAGCAGAGGGGGCTCTATCTCTCAAACAGGTTCAACCAGCAGGAAAACCTAAGATGGACATTGCTTCCTTCCTCAACGGTGTGGGACGAACTTTGGCAGTAGGAGAACGATTTGGTGACTAAAGTAGAAACGGCTAGAAGTTTAGCCCTAGAGGTATTGGAGGATGTCTTTATCCAACAAGCTTACTCCAACATCGCCTTAAATAAACATCTTAAGGGAAGTCAACTGTCAGCGGCAGATAAGGGCTTAGTGACAGAGCTTGTTTACGGAACCGTAGCTCGAAAACTTACATTGGAGTGGTACATTTCTCACTTTATTGAGGATAGAGATAAGCTAGATAGTTGGCTCTATGTTCTTCTTCTCATGAGTACTTACCAACTCCAATATCTAGATAAGGTTCCAGATCATGCAGTGGTCAATGAAGCGGTGGAACTGGCTAAACTTCGCAAAAAAGGCAGCGAAAAACTGGTCAATGCAGTCCTTCGCCGTATTCTGCGAGAAGGTTTGCCAGATATTGCCACTATCAAGCGTAAAAATAAGTGTGATTCTATCGCCTACTCTTTGCCAGTGTGGTTGGTTTCTAAGCTAAAGGAAGAGTATGGTGAAGAGCGAGCGCAAGCGATTTTTGAGAGTCTTTTGCAACGCAATAAAGCCAGTATCCGTGTGACAGATTTGAGCCGAAAAGAGGAAATTAAAGCTCTGCTTGATGCAAGTGATTCTCATTTATCTCCTGCTGGTCTGGTTAAGGAACAGGGGCATTTTGCTAGTCATGACTTGTTTTCAGAAGGACTTATTACTATCCAAGATGAGTCAAGTCAACTGGTTGCACCGACACTAGAGCTACAAGGAGACGAGCAGGTTTTAGATGCTTGTGCAGCTCCTGGCGGAAAGACCGCCCATATGGCATCCTATCTGACGACAGGTCAGGTAACGGCTCTAGATCTCTATGACCACAAACTCACTTTAATTCAAGAGAATGCTCAGCGTTTAGGTGTAGCGGACCGTGTCCAAACGCAAAAACTGGACGCTCGAAAAGTGCATGAATTTTTTGGTAAGGATCAATTTGACAAAATTTTAGTTGACGCTCCTTGTTCAGGGATTGGTCTATTGCGTCGAAAACCAGATATCAAATATAATAAAGAGACAGCAGATTTCGCGTCATTACAGGAAATTCAATTGGAAATATTAGGTAGTGTTTGTCAAACGCTACGTAAAGGTGGTATAATAACGTATAGTACCTGTACTATTGTCTCGGAAGAGAACTTTCAAGTGGTTCAAGCTTTTTTAGAAAGTCATCCCGAGTTTGAGCAGGTTAAACTAGAACATGAATGTAAGGATATCGTGAAAAATGGTTGTATCCTCATTACTCCGGAATTATACGGAAGTGATGGATTCTTTATCAGCCAATTTCGTAAGATATCCAATTAGGAAGGAACTGACACAATGGAGATTTCATTATTAACAGATGTGGGTCAGAAACGTACAAATAATCAAGACTATGTCAATCTTTTTGTCAACCGTGCCGGTCGTACAATGATCATCTTGGCTGATGGGATGGGAGGACACCGTGCGGGTAATATTGCCAGCGAGATGACAGTAACTGATTTAGGTGTTGCCTGGGTTGATACGCAGATTGATACCGTTAATGAAGTTCGCGAATGGTTTGCCCACCATCTAGAAGTTGAAAATCAAAAGATTTATCAAATGGGGCGTGATGAAGCCTACAAGGGAATGGGGACAACTCTAGAAGCCCTTGCAATCATTGATCATCAAGCTATTTATGCTCATATTGGAGATTCTAGAATCGGTCTTATTCGAGGTGAAGAATACCATCAATTGACCAGTGATCATTCCTTGGTCAATGAATTGCTCAAGGCAGGTCAATTGACACCTGAAGAAGCTGAGGCACATCCACAAAAGAATATCATCACACAGTCTATTGGGCAAAAAGATGAAATTCAACCTGACTTAGGAATTGTCAGCTTGGAAGCAGGTGACTATCTGGTCATGAATAGTGACGGTCTAACCAATATGATTTCAGGCAGTGAGATCTATGATATTGTGACTAGCGATATCTCTCTTGATGATAAGGCAGCCACTTTGGTACGCTTTGCCAACAATGCCGGAGGGCTTGATAATATTACAGTTGCCCTTGTTTCGATTGAGGAGGAGGCGGCACTATGATCCAAATCGGCAAGATTTTTGCCGGGCGGTATCGGATTATCAAACAAATTGGTCGTGGAGGTATGGCAGATGTCTACCTGGCCAAGGATTTGATTTTAGACGGGGAAGAGGTAGCTGTAAAGGTCCTGAGGACTAACTACCAGACTGACCCGATTGCTGTTGCGCGTTTTCAGCGTGAAGCGCGTGCAATGGCTGACTTAGATCATCCCCATATCGTTCGGATAACGGATATCGGCGAAGAGGACGGTCAACAGTACCTGGCTATGGAATATGTAGCTGGTCTTGATCTCAAGCGCTATATCAAAGAACACCATCCCCTCTCAAATGAAGAGGCTGTCCGTATCATGGGTCAGATTCTCTTAGCGATGCGCTTGGCGCACACTAAAGGTATTGTCCATCGTGACTTAAAACCTCAAAACATTCTTTTAACTCCGGATGGGACGGCTAAGGTAACGGACTTTGGGATTGCCGTAGCATTTGCAGAGACCAGTCTGACTCAGACCAACTCTATGTTGGGTTCTGTTCACTACTTGTCACCTGAGCAGGCTCGTGGTTCTAAAGCAACGTTCCAAAGTGACATCTATGCCATGGGGATTATTTTCTATGAAATGCTGACAGGGCATATCCCTTATGATGGCGATAGTGCAGTAACCATCGCTCTCCAGCATTTTCAAAAACCTCTTCCTTCGGTCATAGCTGAAAATCCATCTGTTCCCCAAGCTTTGGAGAATGTGGTCATCAAAGCAACCGCTAAAAAGCTAACAGATCGATACCAGTCGGTTTCAGAGATGTATGTTGATTTATCTAGCAGTCTATCTTATAACCGCAGAAATGAACCTAAACTTGTTTTTGATGATGCTACTAAGGCGGACACAAAGACATTGCCAAAGGTTTCTCAAACAACCTTGACCTCTATTCCTAAGGTTCAGCCACAGACAGATAGCCATCAGGCTACTAAAGCTAGCCCAGAAGTAAGTGCCAAAAAATCTGTGGAAAAACCAGTGAAAAAACGTCGTTTTAAAGCACGCTATCTGGTTCTACTAGCAAGTTTTGTACTGGTTGTTGCTTCTCTGGTATGGATTTTATCCAGAACACCAGCTACCATCGATATTCCAAATGTAGCAGGTCAAACAGTTGCTGAAGCTAAGGAAACCTTGAAAAAAGCCAACTTTGAAGTTGGTGATGAGAAAACAGAAGCTAGTGAAACAGTCGAGGAAGGGCGAGTGATTCGGACAGATCCAGATGCTGGTTCAGCTCGCAAGGAAGGGTCTAAAGTTAATCTAATCATATCTTCAGGTAAACAATCCTTTAAGATTGGAAACTATATTGGACGCAAATCTACTGATGTTATTGCAGAGTTGAAAGAGAAAAAAGTTCCTGAAAATCTGATTAAGATTGAGGAAGAAGAGTCCAGTGAATCGGAACCAGGTGTGATTTTGAAACAGAGTTTATCTGAAGGTACGACCTATGATCTTAGCAAGGCCACTTCTATCGTATTGACCGTTGCCAAAAAGAAAAAGGTAACGACGATAAATATGCCAAACTACATTGGCTCGAGTCTTGAATTTGCTAGAAATAATCTTAAAAGTATAGGTATTAGTGAAGATAGAATTGAAATTAAAGAAGTGGAGATAGCACAAGAAGGAATTAAAGAAGGCGAGATTGCGAAACAAAGTCCTGCACCGGATGAAAAACTAGATTTAAGCAATCCGATAGTTAAACTATACATTTATAAACCTAAAAAAACTTCACCTTCAAGTAGTCAACCTTCGTCAGAACATAATTCTGGTCAAACTGACACAACAAACCCTACAAATCCTACGCAGGGTAACCATCCAACAACTCCTACACAAGATGGAACTGGAAGTCAACGAAATCAATAGACTCTCTATATAAACGAATCTTTGTCACAGTTTTTGTGGCAAAGATTTTTTTTCCTCCGAAATTATGATAAAATAAAATGGAGTTTGAAAAAGGAGGGAAATATGGAAGAATCAAAAAAACTGAATGCAGTTATTGATGTCATCATGCTAGCTGGAACAATTCTACTTCGCAATGGTTCTGAGATTTATCGTGTTGAAGATACCATGATTCGGATTGCTCATTCACAGGGCATTATGGATTGTAATGTTTTGGCCATGCCTGCCGCCATTTTTTTCTCCATTGAAAATACAAATATCTCTCGTATGAAGCGAGTGACATCCTCCTCTTATAATATTGAGAAGGTATGTGATGTTAACCAAATTTCACGACAACTTGTGTCAGGACAGCTTGATCTGGATACAGCCTTTATCCAATTAAAGGAATTAAATGCTAAGGCATCTCCCTATACCAATGTTCAGCTAACTGCTGCAGCGACCCTCAGTGCTCCTTTCTTTTCAATCATGTTTGGTGGGAATGTTTACGATGCAATCGGAGCAGGAGTGGCGACCTTGTTTGCCTTTACTTTCTCTCTCTATGTAGAAAAGTTTATTCGTATTCCTTTTATGACAGCTTTTGCAGGAGCTCTTGTCTTTGGTTTGATTGCACAATTTTGGGCACGCTATTCTGGTTTACCATCGACAGCTGATTTGGTCATTGCTGGTGCGGTTATGCCTTTTGTACCTGGAATTGCCCTGACCAATGCTGTTCGAGATATTATGACCAATCACATTAACTCTGGTATGAGCAAGATGTTTGAATCCTTGCTGATTACCCTTGCCTTAGGGGCTGGAACATCAGTCGCCCTCGTACTCATGAACTAATATGACACTAACAACATTTTTATTGCAAGCTCTGGCAAGTTTGCTTGCCATTATTACCTTTTTAATCGTTTTAAATGTCCAGCGTTCCATGCTCATCCCTGGTGGAGTTTTAGGGATGTCTATCTGGTTACTCTATCTGATACTCAAGGAACCAACCAATGTCATTTTGGCAACCTTTATTGCTGCTGTGATTGGTTCTTGTGTCAGCCAAATTATGAGTATCCTCTATAAGACACCAGCGGTTGTTTTTGCTCTGGCAATATTGGCGCCACTAGTGCCAGGTTATCTGTCCTATCGAACCACTTCCTTCTTCGTTACAGGTGACTACAGTCATGCCATTTCTAGTGCCATGTTAGTCATGATGTTGGCTCTCGTTATCTCCATTGGAATGGCCAGTGGAACAGTTTTGTTGAAATTGTATCATTATCTCAAAAAGAATCGAGCTAGCTAAGACTCGATTTTTTCGTGGGTAGAGTGGCTGAAAGAGCGTGAGTACGACGATAGAAATGAACTTGATTTGGGGAATCAAGTCTTTTTTCGCTCATTTGACCTCAATTATGATAAAATAGAGGTGAACGAATTTTTACAATGAATGATAAAAATAGAGGTAAATATGACAATCGGTATTGATAAGATTGGTTTTGCGACCAGTCAATACGTTTTGAAATTACAAGATTTAGCAGAAACCCGAGGAATTGATCCTGAAAAATTGAGTAAAGGACTCCTTTTAAAAGAATTGAGTATTGCTCCTTTAACAGAGGATATTGTTACTTTGGCTGCTAGTGCAGGAAATTCTATCCTGACTGAAGAAGAGAAGCAAGAGATTGATATGGTTATCGTTGCGACAGAGTCTGGGATTGACCAGAGTAAAGCTGCAGCTGTCTTTGTACACGGTTTGCTTGGTATTCAACCATTTACTCGTAGTTTTGAAATCAAGGAAGCTTGCTATGGTGCGACTGCGGCCCTTCATTATGCTAAGTTACACGTAGAAAACTCTCCAAAATCAAAAGTTTTGGTACTAGCCAGTGATATTGCAAGGTATGGTGTCGAAACTCCTGGGGAACCAACTCAAGGAGCAGGTTGTGTTGCCATGTTGATTAGTAAAAATCCACGCGTTATGGTCTTCAACAATGATAACGTTGCGCAGACTCGTGATATCATGGACTTTTGGCGTCCAAACTATTCGACAACACCATTTGTAAATGGGGTTTACTCAACACAGCAGTATCTTGATAGCTTAAAAACGACTTGGGAAGAGTACCAAAAGCGTTATGATTGCGACTTGAATGATTTTGAAGCTATTTGTTTCCATTTGCCATATCCAAAGCTAGCTCTCAAGGGATTGAAAAAAATCCTCGATAAATCTCTACCTCAAGAGAAAAAGGATTTACTTCAAAAACACTTTGATGAGTCTATTATTTATAGCCAAAAAGTTGGGAATATCTATACAGGTTCACTCTTTTTAGGACTCTTGTCTCTTCTTGAAAATTCTGATAGTCTGAAAGCTGGGGATAAGATTGCCCTCTACAGCTATGGTAGTGGTGCTGTATCTGAGTTCTTTAGTGTAGAATTGGTTGAAGGCTATGAAAAACAATTGCAGAATAATCGCTTAGACTTGCTAGATCAACGTCAAGCTTTGAGTGTTGCTGACTATGAACGAATCTTCTTTGAAGAAGCAAACTTAGATGAGTCTGGTTCTGCAACTTTGTCAGGCTATGAAGGACAGGACTATGCTCTGGTTGAGATTGTAGACCACCAACGTCGCTACAGCAAGGTTGAAAAATAATGAAAAAAAATTGGAATGGATTTGCTAAAAAATCAATTCAAGAGCGCCTAGAACTAGTTAAGTCTCAGGCGCTTACTTCTATGGAAGCCCAAGAAGGTCTTGAGCAAAATGAGAATCTCAGTCTAGCAGTTGCGGACCAATTGAGTGAAAATGTGGTGGGGACCTTCTCGCTTCCATACTCAATAGTTCCAGAAGTTCTAGTAAATGGTCAAGAGTACACCGTTCCTTATGTGACCGAAGAGCCGTCTGTGGTTGCTGCAGCTGCATTTGCAAGTAAGATTATCAAGCGTGCGGGTGGTTTTACTGCACGAGTTCATCAGCGACAAATGATTGGTCAGGTAGCTATTTATCAGGTTCCAGATAGGGATAAAGCTTGTCAGGCTATTTTGAGTCAGAAAGCGGAACTACTCGAACAAGCAAACCAAGCCTATCCCTCTATTGTCAAACGTGGTGGTGGAGCGAGAGAGCTAACAGTTGAGAAAATTTCTGGTGAGGCTGACTTTTTAGTGGTCTATCTCTATGTAGATACTCAAGAAGCCATGGGAGCTAATATGCTCAATACCATGCTTGAAGCTTTAAAACCAAGTCTAGAGGCTCTAAGTCAAGGGCGAAGTTTAATGGGAATTCTATCCAACTATGCAACAGATTCTCTAGTAACCGCAACTTGTCGGATCGCCTTTCGTTATTTGAGTCGCCAGAAGGATGAAGCGCGTGAGTTGGCAGAAAAAATAGTTTTAGCTAGCCAGTTTGCCCAAGCAGATCCTTACAGGGCAGCGACCCACAATAAGGGAATCTTTAATGGGATTGATGCTCTCTTGATTGCGACAGGAAATGATTGGCGTGCCATCGAAGCGGGAGCACATGCCTATGCCAGTCATGATGGTTCCTATCGAGGTCTTAGTCGTTGGACGATGGATTTGGAAACAGAAGAGTTAATAGGAGAGCTGACTATGCCGATGCCAGTTGCTACCAAGGGTGGATCAATTGGTCTCAATCCTCGAGTCGTTCTCAGCCATGAGTTGCTAGGTCATCCATCAGCTAAGGAATTGGCTCAAATTATCGTGTCAATTGGTCTTGCACAAAACTTTGCAGCTCTTAAAGCTCTGGTCAGTACAGGGATCCAGCATGGACACATGAAACTTCAAGCAAAATCTCTAGCGCTTTTAGCAGGTGCGACTGAGGCAGAAGTACCTAAACTAGTGGAAAGCTTGATTGCTGAAAAAACTTTTAATCTAGAAAAAGCCCAAACGTTATTGAAACATTTAAGATCATAAGAAAAACTCAGACTGATTCAGTCTGAGTCTTTTTGTTTAAATACTTTTTCCTGGTAGGAGGGAAACTGGTAAGAAATAACCGGTTGTGGCAACTTCTTTTCCTTCGATTTTTTGAAGTAGTAACTCAACTGTCAGGCGAGCAATTTCTTCCAAGGGTTGTTTTATGGTAGTGAGGTGAGGATAGAAATTCTCGATAAAATAAGTTCCATCATAGCCAATAACCTTGAGTTCTTCTGGAACAGAGATACCAAGCTCCTGGGCAATCTTCATAACCAAGATGGCTGTTAAATCATCTGAAGCAAAAATCGCATCTGGTTTTTGCTTAGTCAAGATATTTTTGATTTCCATTTCTTTTCGAAGGGGTGAAAAGTCACTGGAAACATTGATAATAGGAGCCTTGGGTAAGATTGAAGCAAAACCAGCATGACGAAGTCCTGTTGGAGAATTGGAGTTGTCATTACCTGTAATCATGATGATAGCCTTGGCTCCAGTTTTAGCCAAGGTCTGAGCGGCTAGGACTCCGCCAGCATAGTTATCAGAAGAAACGACAGGAATATCTGGTGACAAGTTTCGGTCAAAGGAGATGATAGGAGCCGTCACGCGATTGTAGTCTTCAATCCCTAAGTTATGGCTACCAGAGATAATACCGTCCACCTGGTTGGCCTCTAGCATTTCAAGATATTCACGTTCTTTTTCCGAATCGTGTTCACTGTTACAGATGATTGTCTTATAGCCTTTTTTGAAGAGTTCGTGCTCTAATTTGTCAATCAATTCAGCATAGAAAACATGGCTGATTTTTGGGAAAATTAGCCCAATTAACTTGGCAGATTTACCTTGAAGACTGCGAGCCAGATTGTTAGGTTTATAGCCTAGCTCACGCATAGCATCTTTAACCTTTTGAATAGTTTTTTCTGACAGGTAGCCTTTTTTATTAATAACACGTGAGACAGTAGTTGGGCTGACGCCTGCTAGTTCTGCGACATCAGTTAGTTTTGCGACCATATTCTAATTCGTAGTATGTTCCAGTTGGGTTTCCAGATTTAATGAGGATTCCATTTTGATCTTCGTGAGGGAAGACACGACCAGAAAATACTTTTTCTCCTTTATTGATAAAGATTTCAAAGACTGAGTTGTCGATGAAGATATTGACAGTAGTTGCTTGATTAGTAACTGAGCAAGAGCGAGTAGTTCCAAATTCTTGAGCGTATTGCTCACCTGCTTGACTGCGGTCAACAGTAACTTGACCATTGACAAGGTCAAAGTTGATAGAGAGTCCTTTGCCATCTTTATCAGCAAGAAGAACGATTTCATTTTGACTATCAGCTTCTAGGTTAAGCTCGATCTCGTAGGTGTTTTTGGTTTCAGAACGATTTGAGAATTCCTCTTCTGAAGCACGAAGATCCTGGATAGCTGCTACAGGGTATTGATAGAGTTTGCCGTCTTTAATGGTAAGTTCTTTTACCAATGAGAAAGTTCCTTGGTGATCAAAACGGTCAGATGGGTAAGAAACGTCTGGTAAACCAAGCCAACTAACAGCAAGGGCACGTCCATCAGGGGCATTGAAGGCTTGAGTGGCATAGGCTTCAAAACCATAATCGAGGTTGTGTAGTTCAGACACATCTACCATACGAGCATTTTCTGGGTCAAAGGAAGCGCCGATTTTATACATGTTTGGATAGATATTGTCGTATTCAAGAACCTTTTTATCCAAACCTTGTGGGCAGTAAAGAAGGACAGGTTGTTCTCCGACAAAGACTAGATTTGGGCACTCCATCATATAGGCAGTGCGGTCATTGTTAAAGTCAAGATCAGCAACTTCTTGCCAGTTTGTATAATCATTATCGATAGCCTTATAGAGACGAACAAAACCTTTTTTGTCCAAATCTTGACCACCAACGATAGCGTAGTATTGCCCTTTAAAGTTAAAAATCTGTGGATCGCGGAAGTGGTCAGTAGCATCAGCAGGCTGATCAATCAAGATTTTATCAATCTTTTTAATATTTCCATCCTTATCCATCAAGGCACCGATCTGATAAGGGTGGCGTACCCAATTGTCATCACGGACATTTCCAGTATAAAAAAGGAATAATTGATCGCCAAACTGCATAGCAGAACCAGAGTAAGCACCGTGGCTATCTAAAGGAGTATCAGGTAAGATTTTTACACCTGTTTCAGTAAAGTGCACCAAATCGTCACTTTCAAGCTGAACCCAAGACTTTAACCCATGAGCTGCTCCGAAGGGGAAGTTTTGGTAAAAGACAACCCACTTGCCATCGAAATAAGAAAAGCCGTTTGGGTCGTTGAGGAGACCTTCCTTTGGCTCAATGTGATAGCTGACATGCCATGGGGATTGTGCCATCTTTTCTTGGATTTCTTTTCTTTCTTCTTGTGTCCAATCTTCATAACGTCTGTAACGACGTTCAGTAGTCCATTCCATTTCTATTTCCTCCATAAATTCTACTATCTTAATAGTAAACGTTTCCTTATAAAAAAGCAAGTCTTTCACACTAAATTTAAGAAAAAAATGTCAAACGATTGACAGAGTTCAGAAACAAAATTTTATGAAAATCGATGAAAATATGAAAGTTTTTGAAAATTTAAAAGTAAAAACCCTGAGTTTATAGGGTATTTATTGCTGTGTTGATGAAAAAAATAGCAAAAACAATCAAAAAATAAAAATTAGCAAAATTTTTTCTGCAAAACGCTTGACATATTTTTTAAACGTGATAGAATAATATTCGTAGGGCGAATAAAATCGCTTTCAAACAAGAACAAAATTTTTTTATAAGGAGATTTTTGCAAATGACGAATACAGAAATTGCAAAAAAAGTCATCGAAGCCTTGGGTGGACGTGAGAACGTCAACAGTGTAGCTCACTGTGCGACTCGCCTCCGTGTGATGGTGAAAGATGAAGCAAAAATTAATAAGGATGCTATCGAGAACTTGGAAAAAGTTCAAGGTGCTTTCTTTAACTCAGGTCAATACCAAATCATCTTTGGTACTGGTACAGTAAACAAGATGTACGATGAAGTCGTAGCTCTTGGTTTGCCAACTTCTACAAAATCTGAAATGAAAGCAGAAGCTGCAAAACAAGGAAATTGGTTCCAACGTGCTATCCGTACATTCGGTGACGTTTTTGTTCCAATCATTCCAGTTATCGTAGCAACTGGTCTCTTCATGGGTGTTCGTGGTCTCTTGACTGCTCTTGGGATGACACTTCCAGAAGATGTGACAACTTACACTCAAATCTTGACTGATACAGCCTTTATTATCTTGCCAGGATTAGTTGTTTGGTCAACATTCCGCGTATTTGGTGGTAATCCAGCCGTTGGTATCGTTCTTGGTATGATGCTCGTATCTGGCTCACTTCCAAATGCCTGGGCTGTTGCTTCTGGTGGTGAAGTAACTGCAATGCAGTTCTTCGGATTTATCCCAGTTGTAGGTTTGCAAGGTTCAGTTCTTCCAGCCTTCATCATCGGGGTTGTCGGAGCTAAATTTGAAAAAGCTGTTCGTAAAGTGGTTCCAGATGTACTTGATCTCTTGGTAACACCATTCGTAACACTCCTCGTAATGTCAATTCTTGGTTTGTTTGTTATCGGACCAGTCTTCCACGTTGTTGAAAACTATATCCTTCTTGGAACAAAAGCTATCCTTAACTTGCCATTTGGTCTTGGTGGTTTCTTGATTGGTGGAGTTCACCAAGTTATCGTCGTATCAGGTGTTCACCACATCTTCAACTTGCTTGAAGTTCAATTGCTTGCTGCTGACCATGTTAACCCATTCAACGCTATCATCACAGCTGCCATGACTGCTCAAGGTGCTGCAACAGTAGCCGTTGGTGTGAAAACTAAAAATCCTAAACTTAAAACACTTGCTTTCCCAGCTGCTCTTTCTGCCTTCCTAGGTATTACTGAGCCTGCTATCTTCGGGGTTAACTTGCGTTTCCGTAAACCATTCTTCCTTTCATTGATTGCTGGTGCAGTCGGTGGTGGACTTGCTTCAATCCTTGGTCTTGCCGGTACTGGTAATGGTATCACAATCATCCCTGGTACAATGCTTTACATTGGTAATGGACAACTTCCACAATACCTTCTTATGGTAGCTGTATCATTCGCTCTTGGTTTTGCTCTTACTTACATGTTTGGTTATGAAGATGAAGCAGAAGTGGCTTCAGAAGCTACAACTGAACGTTTAGCTGACGAAGCAGTAACTGGTACTGTTGTTGCACCTAGCGAGGGTGTCATCCAAACACCAATCGTTGGTGACGTAGTTGCTCTTTCAGACGTTAATGACCCAGTCTTCTCAAGTGGAGCTATGGGACAAGGTATCGCTGTAAAACCTGGTCAAGATGTTGTTTATGCACCAGCTGATGCTGAAGTGACAATCGTCTTCCCAACAGGACATGCTTATGGTTTGAAAACTGCAAACGGAGCTGAAATCTTGATCCACGTGGGTATCGATACTGTTTCAATGAACGGTGAAGGTTTCGACCAAAAAGTTGCTCAAGGTGACAAGGTTAAAGCTGGAGATGTTCTTGGAACATTTGACTCAGCTAAGATTGCTGCTGCAGGCCTTGATAACACAACAATGGTTATAGTGACAAACACTGCAGATTTTGCTTCAGTAAATCCAGTTGCTTCTGGATCAGTTGCTAAAGGTGATGCAATCATCGAAGTTAAAGCTTAATACTCTTCGAAAATCAAATTCAAACTGCGTCATACTCGCTTTGCCGTATGTATGTGTTACTGACTTCGTCAGTTCTATCTACAACCTCAAAGCTGTACTTTGAGCAACCTGCAGCTCGATTCCTGGTTTGTTCTTTGATTTTCATTGAGTATACTACTGTCGATTTAATAAAACAAAAAAACGAACAAATGTCATGTTTGTTCGTTTTTGATTGAATGGTAAAATTTACAGAGGAAAAACTAAAATATAGAGCAACTTTCCTCCTTGAAATATGCTATAATAGAGAAAATAAAAACTAGAGGTTTATCATGACAAAATTATATGGAAGCTTGGAAGCGGGCGGTACAAAATTTGTCTGTGCTGTCGGTGATGAAAACTTTAACATTGTAGAGAAAACACAATTCCCAACAACAACTCCTATCGAGACAATCGATAAAACTATCGAGTTCTTTTCAAAATTTGATAATCTTGCAGGTCTTGCAATTGGTTCATTTGGTCCAATTGATATTGACAAAAACTCAAAAACTTATGGTTTTATTACAACTACACCGAAACCTCACTGGGCAAATGTTGATTTGCTTGGTGCTCTCCGTCGCGCTCTAAATGTACCAATGTACTTCACAACAGACGTAAACAGTTCTGCCTACGGTGAGGTAGTTGCTCGTAATAATGCTGGTGGCCGTATCGAAAACTTGGTTTACTACACTATCGGTACAGGTATCGGTGCAGGTGTTATCCAACGTGGCGAGTTTATTGGCGGTGTTGGTCACCCTGAGATGGGTCACTATTATGTGGCTAGACACCCAATGGATATTGAAAAAGAATTTAATGGTGTTTGTCCTTTCCATAATGGATGTTTGGAAGGTTATGCAGCTGGTCCAAGTTTGGAAGCTCGTACAGGTGTTCGTGGGGAAAACATTGAACTCAACAACCCTGTTTGGGATGTTCAAGCCTACTATATCGCTCAAGCCGCTGTAAACGCAACTGTAACTTTCCGTCCAGATGTCATCGTCTTTGGTGGTGGGGTTATGGCTCAACAACATATGCTTGACCGAGTGCGTGAGAAATTTACATCTCTTCTCAATGGTTACCTACCAGTTCCAGATGTACGTGACTATATCGTAACTCCAGCTGTTGCAGGTAATGGTTCGGCTACACTTGGAAACTTCGTTCTTGCTAAGAGCGTTGCAAAATAAACATGAAAAATGAGGACGGGAATTATCCCGGCCTCATTTTTTAGTCTTTTTCTATTTTTGTTTCCTGATGGAAAATATTTTGCCAAGTTTCGTGGCGGCGCCAGATACTGGTATGAATGGTATCACCGACTTGGTAGCGGATAAGTTTAGTCTTTTGACTGATAGAAGTTAAATGAAGCTCCTTGATAGCAGAGGTTAATTCTTTTTCAGCCGTATAGGCATCCTTGTCCAGTTCTTGTCCGTCCTGGCGGATATAAATGAAGTCTTCTGCAAGTAATTCCTCCAGTTGATTTCCTTGGTCAATCAGTTGCTCTCTCATGAGCAATTTTTTATAGACATTATCTAGGATTTCATCCTCAGGGATTGGTGCTGGTTCGATATGAATGTCTGTATCAAAGACACCAAAGCGTTCTGATAACATGGATTCGACCTGGTCCGCAATTTCGTGACTTTCAAAAACAGACAGATCTGGGTTCATTTCAAGTGTGATGTCCAGATAAATATTGCTTCCGTAGGTACGACCCCTTTGAGATTTGACCTTGCTAATCTTAGGAATTTCCATGATAGCCTTTTGGTAATCTTCTAGCAAGTGTTCATCAAAACCATCAGAAAGGCTGAAGGATGACTCGATAAAGATATCATAAGCAGTTTTAAGAATAAAGAAGGTAATGATAATAGCGACCAACTTATCCACGATTGGATAGTTGAAGCTACTAGCCAGGATAGCAATAGAAGTTCCAAGAGATGTTACCGCATCTGATAAATTATCCTTAGCGGCTGCCTTGAGGGCCTTTGATTTAGCTTGCTTACTCAGATGGGTATTGTAGAGATAAACGGCAAACATGATGATAGCAGAGATGACTCCCAGAGTCGCACCAAGTGGGTCAATGACCGTTTGTTCTCGGCTGAGTATCTTTTGAATGGTGTCACGTAGAACATCAAAGCCAACGTAAAACATGATGATGGAAGTGATGAGACTTGCCAAATCCTCTATTTTCCAGTGGCCGAAGCGATGATCTCTATCTGCCGGTTGGCGAGCCAAACGAATCCCGATGAGAAGGGTCACGTTTCCAACGATATCTGAAACGTTGTTAAAACCATCTGCCACCAAACTGGATGAATGGAGGAGGTGTCCGGTCGCTAGCTTAGCTGCAGACAAGAATAGATAGGTCAAGATGCTGATAATGGCACCACGCTCAGCCAATTTTAAGTTTGAAACCGATTGATTCATCTAACTCCCCTTCTAGCATTTTAGTATTCTTTCATTATACTGGTTTTCCATGGAAAATTCAAATGTGGGAAGTAAGTTAAATACACCTCAAAACTTGAAAACTTTTGAAATTCTGATATAATAGAACTACTCAAGGGAGTAGCTGGCGGTTAACCGCGATAGTGTCGTCATTACGAATTATTTCCGGCACTATATTAAACAGCGAGACTTGTTTTTTTAAAAAACAGGTCTCTTTTTTTGTAAAAAGAGGCCAAAAGGAGGAGACTGTTTTGTCAAAAGAACAAAATAAAGACTTGTTTTACACACAATCTTCTGAGGAAGTCCTAAAGAACTTAGACTCATCTGTCGAAGGTTTGTCAACTGCTCAAGCTCAAGAACGCTTAGCGACTTATGGTCGTAATGAGTTGGAAGAGGGAGAGAAACGTAGCCTACTAGCTAAATTCCTTGATCAATTTAAGGATTTGATGATTATCATCTTGCTTGCGGCAGCGGCACTTTCTGTGATTACAGAAGGAATGGACGGTCTAACGGACGCCATTATCATCTTGGCCGTTGTTGTCTTGAATGCTGCCTTTGGGGTTTACCAAGAAGGGCAAGCAGAAGCAGCCATTGAAGCTCTGAAAAATATGTCTAGCCCGATGGCTCGTGTTCGTCGTGATGGTCATGTGATTGAGATTGACTCAAAAGAATTGGTCCCTGGGGACATCGTCTTGCTTGAAGCGGGAGATGTAGTGCCTGCCGATATGCGTTTGCTTGAAGCGGCGTCTCTTAAAATCGAAGAAGCTGCTCTTACTGGTGAGTCTGTACCGGTTGAAAAAGATGTGACAGGACTTGTTGAAGCAGATGCTGGTATCGGAGATCGTGTTAACATGGGTTACCAAAACTCAAACGTAACTTACGGTCGTGGTATTGGTGTCGTGACCAACACTGGTATGTACACAGAAGTTGGTAAGATTGCAGATATGTTGGCTAATGCCGACGAAACAGAAACACCATTGAAGCAAAGCTTGGAACAATTATCTAAGGCCTTGACTTACTTAATCATTGTTATTGCAGTGATTACTTTCTTGGTTGGTGTCTTTGTTCGTGGCGAACATCCATTAGAAGGCTTGATGGTGGCGGTTGCCCTTGCGGTTGCTGCGATTCCAGAAGGGCTTCCTGCCATTGTAACTATCGTTCTATCTTTGGGAACTACAACACTTGCCAAACGTAATTCGATTGTCCGTAAATTGCCAGCTGTTGAAACTCTTGGTTCAACAGAAATCATTGCATCTGATAAAACAGGTACTTTGACCATGAACCAAATGACGGTTGAAAAAGTTTATACCAACGGTCAATTGCAAAGCTCGGCATCTGAAATTGCTGCTGATAACAATACCCTTCGTATCATGAACTTTGCCAATGACACCAAGGTGGACCCATCTGGCAAGCTGATTGGTGATCCAACGGAGACAGCTCTTGTACAGTTTGGTTTGGACCACAACTTTGATGTTCGTGAAGTCTTGAAGGATGAGCCACGTGTGGCTGAATTGCCATTTGACTCAGACCGTAAACTCATGTCTACCATTCATAAAGAAGCTGACGGTTCATACTTTATCGCTGTTAAGGGTGCTCCTGACCAATTGCTCAAGCGCGTGACTCGTATTGAAGTTAATGGGGAAGTTCGTCCAATCACAGAAGAAGACAAGAATGCTATCCTTGCAACCAACAAAGATTTGGCTAAACAAGCCCTTCGTGTTTTGATGATGGCTTATAAGACAAGCAACGAAATCCCAACCTTGGAATCTGAAATTGTTGAATCTGACCTCATCTTCTCTGGTTTGGTCGGCATGATTGACCCTGAGCGCCCAGAAGCTGCAGAAGCTGTCCGAGTCGCTAAGGAAGCAGGTATCCGTCCAATCATGATTACGGGTGACCACCAAGATACAGCGGAAGCTATTGCCAAACGTCTCGGAATCATCGATCCAAATGATACAGAAGACCATGTCTTCACTGGTGCTGAGTTGAATGAACTCACTGATGAAGAATTCCAAAAAGTCTTTAAGCAATACTCTGTCTACGCGCGTGTATCTCCTGAGCACAAGGTTCGTATCGTGAAAGCATGGCAAAAAGAAGGTAAAGTTGTTGCCATGACTGGTGACGGGGTCAACGATGCGCCATCACTTAAGACAGCTGACATCGGTATCGGTATGGGGATTACAGGTACAGAGGTTTCTAAAGGAGCTTCAGATATGGTCCTTGCTGATGATAACTTTGCAACCATTATCGTAGCGGTAGAAGAAGGACGTAAGGTCTTCTCAAATATCCAAAAATCCATCCAATACCTCTTGTCTGCTAATATGGCTGAAGTTTTCATCATCTTCTTTGCAACATTGTTAGGTTGGGATGTGCTTCAACCAGTGCATCTTCTCTGGATTAACCTGGTAACAGATACGCTACCAGCCATCGCCCTTGGTGTGGAACCTGCTGAACCAGGTGTCATGACCCACAAACCTCGTGGTCGTAAGTCTAACTTCTTTGATGGTGGTGTCTTCGGAGCAATCATTTATCAAGGGATCTTCCAAACCATGCTGGTTCTGGGTGTTTATGGTTGGGCTCTTCTCTTCCCAGAGCACCAAAGTCATACTGAAATCCATGCGGATGCCCTTACCATGGCTTTTGCAACTCTCGGTTTGATCCAATTGCTCCATGCCTTTAACGTTAAGTCGGTTTACCAATCAATCTTTAAAGTGGGACTCTTTACCAACAAGACCTTTAACTGGTCTATCCCAGTTGCCTTTGTCCTCTTTGTGGTGACGATTTTAGTTCCTGGATTTAATAATCTCTTCCACGTGTCACACTTGAGTTTGACTCAATGGATGGTGGTCGCCGTAGGAGCACTTATGATCGTGGTCCTTGTTGAGATTGTTAAAGCAATCCAACGAGCACTTGGAAAAGATAAAAACGCTATTTAAACAATTATGAAAAGTCATCTTCGGATGGCTTTTTGCTTTTATATATGGTAAACAGAGATTGATTTTATGCTATAATCAAGTTGAGAAAAAGATGGAGGAATAGTAGTTGGAAAAGAAAATTGTAAAAGATATCTTGTTTTTGTCGCAGGTATCCCAGCCTGCTAGTCAGGAAGATTTACCCCTAGCAAAGGATTTGCAGGATACCCTATTGGCTAACCGAGAAAGCTGTGTTGGACTAGCGGCCAATATGATTGGGGTACAAAAACGTGTCATTATTTTTAATATCGGAATGATTCCCATGGTTATGTTTAATCCAGTTCTCAAATCTTTTGAAGGACCATACGAGACAGAGGAAGGTTGTTTGTCTTTGACAGGTGTCAGACCTACAACTCGATATGAAAAAATTACAGTAAGCTACAGAGACATCCATTGGCAAGAGCAGACCATTACCCTGACGGGTTTTCCTGCTCAGATTTGTCAGCATGAATTGGATCATTTGGAAGGTCGTATTATTTAAGCTCAAATCCTTGGTGCTCCTAGAAAAATATGCTACACTAAGACTATGAAAATTCTAATCCCAACTGCAAAAGAAATGAATACAAATGTTCCTAGTTTTGAAGCAAATCCCTTGCGTCCTGAAAGTCAGGCTGTATTGGATACATTAGCAACATATTCTGCCCAAGCGCTGGAAAGTTTTTACAAAATTTCTGCTGAAAAAGCACAAGAGGAGTATGACCATATCCAGGCCTTGAAAAATGAAACTGCTACAAACTATCCAGCCTTGCACCTCTTTGATGGGCTCATGTATCGCAACATCAAACGGGACGATCTCACCAAGGAGGAGCAAACCTATCTGGAGAAACACCTCATGATAACGTCAGCTCTTTACGGTGTGATTCCAGCCTTTGCACCGATTGCACCTCACAGACTGGACTTTTTGATGAAGCTTAAAATTGCTGGGAAAAGCCTGAAAAGTCACTGGCAGGCATCCTATGAAGAGTCGATGAAGGGTGAAGAACTAATCTTTTCACTCTTATCTTCTGAGTTTGAAACTGTCTTTCCTAAAGAAATCCGTGAGAAAATGGTGACCTTTAAGTTTATGGAAGACAGAGATGGAAAACTTAAAGTCCACTCAACCATTTCAAAAAAAGCCCGAGGAACCTTTTTGACAGCCTTGATGGAAGGTCAGGTAACTTCGGTAGAAGAGATTAAAAAGCTCAGTTTTGCAGGTTTTACCTATCGAGACGACCTGTCTAGTGACAAGGAAATGGTCTTTGTAAAATAGATTGAAAATAGCGTCTGCTCTTGATTGAATCAGGGCAGGCTTTTTTATGATTTGATGCTTCTATTTTTAGTTTAGAATGGTAGGAATTTTCATACAATTTTGGTATAATAGGACTATTAGAAAATTTCAAGGAGACAAACATGTCAGTTAAGATTGCTTTACTTGGATTTGGTACAGTAGCCAGTGGTGTACCATTCTTGCTAAAGGAAAATGGAGAAAAAATTGTTCAAGCAGCACATTCAGAAATTGAAGTAGCCAAAGTTTTGGTCAAAGACGATGAAGAGAAAGCACGCTTGCTTGAAGCAGGAAATGATTTTAATTTTGTAACAAATATTGACGAAATTTTGTCAGATAAAGACATCGCGATTGTTGTTGAGTTGATGGGACGTATCGAACCGGCAAAATCATTTATCACTCGTGCCTTAGAAGCAGGGAAACATGTCGTGACAGCCAACAAGGACCTTTTGGCTGTTCATGGTGCAGAATTGCTTGAGATTGCCAAAGCTCATAATGTTGCTCTTTATTATGAAGCAGCTGTTGCGGGAGGAATCCCAATCCTTCGTACCTTGGTCAACTCACTTGCATCAGATAAAATCACACGTGTTCTTGGTGTTGTCAATGGAACATCTAACTTCATGATGACCAAAATGGTAGAAGAAGGCTGGTCTTATGAAGATGCTTTGGCAGAAGCCCAACAACTTGGTTTTGCTGAAAGCGACCCTACCAATGACGTTGATGGGATTGATGCAGCCTACAAGATGGTCATCCTTAGCCAGTTTGCATTTGGGATGAATGTCAAATTTGAAGATGTTGCCCATCAAGGAATCCGCAATATCACTCCAGAAGATGTGGCAGTTGCCCAAGATCTTGGGTACGTGGTTAAACTAGTAGGTTCTATCGAAGAAACACCTTCTGGAATCGCTGCCGAGGTTACTCCAACCTTCCTTCCTAAAGCTCATCCACTTGCAAGTGTTAACGGTGTTATGAATGCGGTCTTTGTGGAATCTATCGGTATCGGCGAGTCTATGTACTATGGACCAGGTGCAGGTCAAAAACCAACTGCAACAAGTGTTGTAGCTGATATTGCTCGTATCGTTCGTCGTTTGAATGACGGTACCATTGGAAAAGCCTTTAACGAATACCATCGTGATCTTGTTTTGGCTCAGCCAGAAGATGTCAAAGCTAACTACTATTTCTCAATCTTGGCTCCAGATTCAAAAGGGCAAGTATTGAAATTGGCAGAGCTCTTTAATGCGGAAGATATTTCCTTCAAGCAAATCCTTCAAGATGGTAAGCAAGAAGGCAAGGCTCGTGTTGTCATCATCAGCCATAAGATCAACAAGGCGCAACTTGAAAATATTACAGACTCTTTGAAGGGTGTAGCTGAATTTGAACTTCTCAATACCTTCAAGGTTTTAGGAGACTAAGATGAAGATTATTGTACCTGCTACAAGTGCCAATGTGGGTCCTGGTTTTGACTCTGTTGGTGTAGCTGTAACCAAGTATCTAGAAATTCAGGTTTGTGAGGAACGTGAAGAATGGATGATTGAGCATCAACTAGGCAAATGGATTCCACGTGATGAACGTAATCTTTTGCTGAAGATTGCTTTACAAATTGTTCCAGACCTACAACCAAGACGTCTGAAAATGATCAGTGATATTCCACTTGCGCGTGGACTTGGTTCTTCTAGTTCAGTCATCGTTGCAGGAATTGAGTTGGCAAATCAATTAGGGAACCTAAAATTAACGGATCACGATAAGTTGCAATTGGCGACTAAGATTGAAGGACATCCTGATAATGTTGCACCTGCTATCTATGGAAATCTAGTCATTGCAAGCTCAGTCGAGGGTCAGGTTTCAGCAGTAGTGGCACCTTTTCCAGAGTGTGCCTTTCTAGCCTACATTCCAAATTATGAATTGCGTACTCGAGATAGTCGTGGTGTCTTGCCCAAGAAACTTTCTTATAAAGAAGCTGTTGCAGCAAGTTCTATCGCCAATGTAGCGATTGCAGCCTTGCTGACTGGAGACATGGTCAAAGCAGGACAAGCTATTGAGAGTGATCTTTTCCACGAGCGTTACCGCCAAGATTTGGTGCGAGAATTTGCGACCATAAAAAAAGTTGCCAAGAGAAACGGTGCTTATGCGACCTACTTGTCTGGTGCTGGACCTACTGTCATGGTTCTAGCTGAGCCTGATAAGATGCCTAAAATTAAGGCAGAGCTTGAAAAACAACCGTTCAAAGGGAAGCTTCATGACTTGCAAGTAGACACACAGGGCGTTCGCGTCGAAGCAAAATAAACATAGCAATGGGATGGGGAAACTCTCTATTAGAGGCTTCCTGTCCTTTTTTTGAAAATGAAACGTGGGATATGAAATGTTTCCCAGTTTTGTCGACCGCTGGACGGTCAAGGAGGGTTTGAAATGGCAGAAATATATCTAGCAGGTGGTTGTTTTTGGGGCTTAGAGGAATACTTTTCCCGTATTTCTGGAGTGTTGCAAACCAGTGTTGGCTATGCCAATGGTCAGGTAGAAACCACCAATTATCAACTGATCAAAGAAACAGATCACGCAGAGACTGTTCAAGTTATTTATGATGAAAAGGCAGTCTCGCTTCGTGAGATTTTACTCTATTATTTCCGAGTTATCGATCCACTATCTGTCAACCAACAAGGAAATGACCGTGGTCGTCAATACCGCACAGGGATTTATTATCAAGATGAAGAGGATTTACCGACTATCAATACAGTAGTTCGTGAACAAGAACTACTCATCGGTCGTAAAATTGCAGTAGAAGTGGAGAAGCTTCGTCACTATATCCTGGCTGAAGACTATCACCAAGAATACCTCAAGAAAAATCCTGGTGGCTATTGCCATATCGATGTGAGAGATGCAGAGAAACCACTGATAGACGCTGCTAACTATGAAAAGCCTAGTCAGGCAGTTTTACGAGAAAGTTTGTCAGAAGAGTCCTACCGAGTTACGCAAGAAGCTGCGACGGAAGCTCCCTTTAGCAATGCTTATGACCAAACTTTTGAGGAAGGGATTTATGTTGATATCACGACTGGTGAGCCCCTCTTCTTTGCTAAGGATAAGTTTGCTTCAGGCTGTGGTTGGCCAAGTTTTAGCCGACCAATCTCTAAAGAGCTTATCCATTACTATCAAGACTTGAGTCACGGTATGGAGCGAATTGAAGTCCGTTCACGTTCGGGTAATGCTCACTTGGGACATGTCTTTACAGATGGACCTCAGGAACTAGGTGGTTTACGCTATTGTATCAATTCTGCCTCTTTACGATTCATTGCTAAGGATGAAATGGAAGAGGCTGGATATGGCTATCTACTTCCATATTTGAACAAATAAAAAAGATGGTGGTTTTTCCACCTTCTTCATTTTGGAAATAGAAGGGACACATGAAACACTTACTTTATTACTTTAAACCTTATATCAAGGAGTCTTTCCTAGCGCCCTTGTTTAAGTTGCTAGAAGCCGTTTTTGAACTCTTGGTTCCCATGGTGATAGCTGGGATTGTCGACCAATCTATCCCCAAAAAAGATCAAGGGCATCTGTGGCTGCAAATGGGTCTCCTCTTTGTTTTTGCAGTTATCGGCGTCCTAGTAGCCCTAGTTGCCCAGTTTTACTCAGCCAAGGCAGCTGTCGGCTTTACCAAGGAGTTGACAAATGACCTTTATCGTCATATTCTTTCCTTGCCCAAGGATAGTAGAGACCGTTTGACGACTTCGAGTTTGGTGACGCGTTTGACTTCAGATACTTATCAGATTCAGACAGGGATTAATCAATTTTTACGCCTATTTTTAAGGGCTCCTATTATTGTTTTTGGTGCCATTTTTATGGCTTATCGTCTCTCGCCTGAATTGACCTTCTGGTTTTTGGTCATGGTTGCCATTTTGAGCCTTGTCATTGTCGTGTTATCACGCTTGGTCAATCCTCTTTACAGTAGCTTGAGAAAGAAAACAGACCAGCTGGTTCAGGAAACACGCCAACAGATACAAGGTATGCGTGTGATTCGTGCCTTTGGCCAAGAAAAACGAGAAATCGAGAACTTCCAAGTACTTAATCAAGTCTATACAGCTATCCAAATGAAAACAGGCTACTGGTCAACTCTTTTGACCCCTTTGACCTATTTGATCGTCAACGGAACCTTGTTAGTGATTATATGGAATGGCTATATTTCTATCCAGGGAGGCTGGCTCAGTCAAGGTGCCTTGATTGCCTTAATCAACTATCTCCTGCAAATCTTGATCGAATTGATCAAGCTAGCCATGCTCATTAATTCACTCAACCAGTCCTATATTTCTGCCAAGCGGATTGAAGAAGTCTTTGCAGAAAAGCCTGAAGATATACTGGCAGAAATTGCTCAAAAAGAAACTTCCTCGAACCAGTCCTTACGAGTTGAACACTTGAGCTTTACCTACCTAGACGCAGCTCAACCATCCTTGCGAAATCTTTCTTTTGCTATGCAACAAGGGGAGATTCTTGGGATTATAGGTGGGACTGGTTCTGGTAAGTCGACCTTGGTACAGGTCCTACTTGGTCTTTATCCGGCAGATAAAGGAAGCATTTCCCTTTATCGAGATGGACGTAGTCCTCGCAATCTTTCTGAATGGCGGTCCTGGATGGCTTATGTTTCTCAAAAAGTTGAACTCTTTAAGGGAACCATTCGTTCTAACTTGACTCTGGGGATGGAAGAAACAGTCTCTGACCAAGAACTCTGGCAGGCTTTAGAAATTGCCCAGGCCAAGGATTTTGTCAGTGACAAGGAAGATCAGCTGGACGCAGAGGTTCAAGCAGGTGGTCGTAATTTCTCAGGTGGACAAAAGCAACGTTTATCGATTGCCCGGGCAGTCTTGCGTCGAGCACCATTCCTCATCTTGGATGATGCGACCTCGGCTCTTGATACCATTACTGAGTCCAATCTTCTGAAGGCTGTTCAAGATAACCTACCAAACATCAGCTTGATCTTGATTTCCCAACGAACTTCAACCTTGAAGATTGCTGATCAAATTCTACTTTTAGAGAAAGGGGAGCAATTAGCACTTGGAAATCATGTGGAATTGATGGAGACTAGCCAAGTCTATCGTGAAATCAATGCATCCCAACATGGAAAGGAGGATTAGAATGAAAGGCAAACACGCAAGTCAAGCCCTTAAACGATTAGCAAAAGATTTAGCTGGCCATCCCGTCCTTCTTTTCCTGGCTTTCTTGGGTACCATTGCTCAGGTAGCCCTATCAATCTATCTACCAATCTTGATAGGACAGGTGATTGACCAAGTCCTAATCGATGGTTCATCCCAGCTATTTTGGCAGATTTTCCTCCAGATGATTTTGATGGTCATTGGGAATACGCTGGTACAATGGGCCAATCCTCTCCTCTATAATCGACTGATTTTCTCCTATACCAGAGATTTGCGGGAAAAAATCATTGAAAAGCTCCATCGTCTTCCGATTGCCCTTGTAGATAGACAAGGTAGTGGGGAAATGGTCAGCCGTGTAACGACAGATATCGAGCAGTTGGCAGCAGGATTGAATATGATTTTCAACCAATTTTTCATCGGAGTTCTGATGATTTTGGTCAGCATCCTTGCCATGCTTCAGATTCATCTTTTGATGACTCTATTAGTTCTGCTCTTAACACCTCTGTCTATGGTCATTTCACGCTTTATTGCCAAGAGATCCTACCATCTCTTTCAAAAGCAGACAGAGACTAGGGGGATTCAAACTCAATTGATAGAAGAATCGCTCACCCAACAGAATATTATCCAGTCCTTCAATGCTCAGGATGAATTTGTCGAGAGACTTCATGAGGCGAATGACAACTACGCAGGTTATTCTCAGTCGGCTATCTTTTATTCTTCGACAGTTAATCCTTCCACCCGTTTTGTCAATTCCCTCATTTATGCCCTACTAGCTGGTGTTGGAGCCTTGCGCATCATGGTGGGTTCTACTTTGACGGTTGGGCGTTTAGTGACCTTTTTGAACTATGTGCAGCAGTACACCAAGCCTTTTAATGATATTTCATCAGTCTTAGCTGAGTTGCAAAGCGCCTTAGCTTGTGCAGAACGTGTTTATACTGTTTTAGAAAGTCCTGAGGTTACAGAAACTGGTCTTAAAGAATTGAACAGCGACCAAGTCAAGGGAGCTATTTCCTTTAAACATGTTTCTTTTGGTTACAATCCTGAAAAGATCTTGATTAAGGATCTGTCTATTGATATTCCAGTTGGTAGTAAGGTTGCTATCGTTGGACCAACGGGTGCTGGAAAGTCTACCATTATCAATCTCCTCATGCGTTTTTACTCGATTAACTCAGGAGATATTTTGCTAGACGGTCATTCTATTTACGACTATACTAGAGCATCTCTTCGACAACAGTTTGGAATGGTGCTCCAAGAAACTTGGCTCAAGCAGGGAACCATTCATGACAATATTACTTTTGGAAATCCTGATGCTAGCCGAGAGCAGGTCATTGCAGCAGCCAAGGCAGCAAACGCGGATTTCTTTATCCAACAATTGCCCCAGGGCTACGATACCAAGCTTGAAAATGCAGGGGAATCCTTGTCTGTTGGTCAGGCTCAGCTTTTAACCATTGCCCGTGTTTTTTTAGCCATTCCTAAGATTCTCATCTTAGACGAAGCAACTTCATCCATCGATACTCGGACAGAGGTCTTGGTTCAGGATGCCTTTGCCAAACTCATGAAAGGGCGAACTAGTTTTATCATTGCCCACCGTTTATCGACCATTCAAGATGCTGATTTGATTCTTGTCTTGGTGGATGGAGATATTGTCGAATATGGCAATCATCAGGAACTCATGGCGAGAAAAGGTAAATACTATCAAATGCAAGAAGCAGCGGCTTTTAGTCCAGAATAAACTTTACCTAGTTTCTTAAGCAAATACAAAATAAAAGTTGCCTTCGGGTGACTTTTTTGTTACAATAGCTAGAAAAATTATCTGGTATGAAAGCTAATACTCAATGAAAATCAAAGAGCAAACTAGGAAGCTAGCCGCAAGCTGTACTTGCGTACGGTAAGGGGACGCTGACGTGGTTTGAAGAGATTTTCGAAGAGTATAATTTAGAAAAGGAGCCTATTGATGAAAGTCTTTCAGCATGTAAATATCGTGACTTGTGACCAAGATTTCCATGTTTACCTGGATGGTATCTTAGCTCTTGAAAATTCTCAAATCGTCTATGTCGGTCAGGAAAATCAAGAAATTCTCAAGCAAGCAGATCAAATCATAGACTATCAGGGTGCTTGGATTATGCCTGGTTTGGTTAACTGCCATACTCACTCTGCAATGACAGGCTTGAGGGGGATTCGTGATGATAGCAATCTCCACGAATGGCTGGAGGAGTATATCTGGCCAGCAGAAGCAGAGTTCACACCAGAGATGACCACAAAGGCCGTCAAAGAGGCGCTAGCAGAGATGCTCCAATCAGGAACGACAACTTTCAATGATATGTACAATCCGAATGGAGTAGAGATAGAGAAGATTTATGAAGCAGTCAAGGCTTCTAAGATGCGTTGCTATTTTTCTCCGACTCTCTTTTCTTCAGACATGGAGACGACTGATGAGACTATAGCCAGAACTCGAGCTGTTATCGAGACAATCAAAGGCTATCAAGACCCAAATTTCAAGGTCATGGTGGCCCCTCATTCGCCCTATAGTTGTAGTCGAGAATTGTTAGAAGCTAGCTTGAATCTAGCAAAAGAAGAAGATATTCCACTTCATATTCACGTTGCAGAAACAAAAGAAGAGTCAGGGATTATCCTGAAACGTTATGGTAAACGTCCAATAGCCTTTCTAGATGAACTTGGGTATTTAGATCATCAGGTTGTATTTGCTCACGGTGTGGAGATAAATGAAGCAGAGATTGCCCGCTTGGCAGATTCGCAAGTCGCTATCGCCCACAATCCTATCAGCAACCTCAAACTAGCCTCAGGGATTGCACCAGTCGTCCAACTTCAAAAGGCAGGAGTGCCAGTCGGGATTGCGACTGACTCAGTTGCTTCTAACAATAACCTCGATATGTTTGAGGAAGGACGCACGGCAGCACTTTTACAGAAAATGAAGAGTGGTGATGCTAGCCAATTTCCAATTGAAACAGCCCTCAAGGCACTGACTATTGAAGGAGCTAAGGTATTAGGAATGGAAGATGTGATTGGTAGTCTAGAAGTTGGTAAGCAGGCTGACTTTCTCGTTATTCAGCCCCAAGGCAAAATCCATCTTCAACCTCAAGAAAACATGCTATCTCACCTCGTTTATGCCGTCAAATCCAGTGATGTTGATGATGTCTATATCGCTGGTGAGCAAGTCGTGAGAGCTGGGAAGGTACTAACAGTAGATTTGTAAGTGATACTCTTTCTAATTTTTTAAAGCTAGGTCGGTGTTATCTTGACCTCGTTAGCTCTAACAAGTTTATTGAGTGAGTATTTATTGTGTAGGCCGTATAGAAAAAAGAAGACTCTGTAAGGTCTTCTTTTTGTTGCATAATATTTGCTTTGAATATTTTTGAGAAGGATAAAGACCTCTATCCTCTTTTAATCTTAGCACGAACTAAGTCAAGCGCATAATGAAGTGTTTTATCTTTGATAATAAAGAGAGTGATGGCGTAATAAGTATTATACACTAGATATTAATCGATAACCCAACGCCATTTTTTTTGATAAAATTTTTGAAATCTTGTATAATAGATAGAACTGAAAGTATGAGGTTACGAACTATGAAAATGAAACAAATCAGTGATACGACTTTAAAAATCACCATGTCTTTAGAAGATTTGATGGATCGTGGAATGGAAATCGCAGACTTTCTCGTTCCACAAGAGAAAACAGAAGAATTTTTCTACGCAATCTTGGATGAGTTAGAGATGCCAGATAGTTTCTTGGATACAGGTATGCTTAGCTTCCGAGTGACTCCTAAGCCAGATAAGGTTGATGTCTTTGTAACCAAGTCTAAGATTGACCAGAATTTGGATTTTGACGATTTGGCAGATCTTCCTGATATGGATGAGTTAGCTAAAATGTCTCCAGATGAGTTTTTAAAAACCTTGGAGAAAACCATGGCAGAAAAAACTAAAGACGATATTGAAGCTATTCAATCTTTAGAACAGGTTGAAAAGGAAGAGGAAGCGGCGCTTGACGAAGCACTTGGAGTAGAAGAAGGAAAAAGAGAACCGTATATCTACTACATCTTAAGTTTTGACAATTTAGCTAGTTTGGTTTCTTTTGCCAAAATGGTTGACTACCAAATGGAAACTTCAGAACTCTATAAGATGAATGACCAGTACTATTTGACAGTCTTAGTTGATGTAGAAAATCAACCTAGCCTTTATCCAGCTTGGTTGTTGGCTCGTATGCGAGAATTTGCGGATGATAGTGATATCAGTCGTTCTGTCCTCCAAGAATATGGGCAACTACTCATCAATCATGATGCTGTCCAAGGACTCCAAAAAGTTTAATCTAGAAAAAGAGGTTGGGACAAAAGATCCCGACCTCACTTTTTATTAGCAATCATACTTTGACGCGGTAGCTGATTGAACTTTTTGTTCGTCTTTTAGACTCCAAAAAGCTCCTAATCATCCTCGCGGGGCTGGAACTACGAAATCGAGACTTTGTCTATCGATTTCTGTCCCACCGCCTTTTGTTATCTTCTCTGCAAAATCTAGTTTTTTAAAATTGGATTCAGTTTGTATCCAAAAAACTATCATATTATAATTTGAGGATAAAATTAAAGTTTTAGCATAATTTCATGAAAATTTTCTGAATCATCATCTAAATCTACAAGGACGAAAAAGTGGCTAAAAAATAAGCAAAGTAGTAGCTTTAATAGAAGAAATGGGGTAGAATGGTAGAAGTTGCTTTTCGGTAGCTTATAATCGAATTGACAGACAAATCTTTTAGGTGTAAATGTTGTTACATCAACGATTTTACTAAACTATTATATTTTTTTTGTTTTCAAAGTATACCTTATATTATATTTGAAACTAGATGAATTTGAATCAGTTTTTAAAAAGAGCCCTCATATAGTTTTTGAATCCTAGCAAATGGTATTCCTATGCCTTCCAATCTTGCTAAAATTGATGAAAAACGATATGATAGAATGAAAAAAGCGAGGTGAAATATGGACCAAAGACGGATTCAAACAGAAACACAGCAGATACTTGAAGATGTATTAGACAAGGCTTCTTTACAGGAGGGAGCACTATTTGTCTTGGGTTTGTCTTCGAGTGAAGTGCTGGGAGGACACATCGGAAAAGATTCGAGTCAGGAAATCGGTGAACTTATTGTCAAGACTATGTTGGAACTGTTGGCGGCTAAGGGAATTCACCTGGCTGTTCAAGGTTGTGAACATGTCAATCGGGCTTTAGTTGTTGAACGAGAAGTAGCTATAAAACATCAGTTGGAGATTGTGAGTGTACTCCCGACCTTACATGCAGGAGGTTCTGGTCAGTTGGCCGCCTTTCGCTATATGAAGGATCCCGTGGAGGTCGAATTTATCAGGGCAGATGCTGGTCTGGATATTGGTGATACAGCTATCGGTATGCATATCAAACATGTTCAGGTACCCATTCGACCAATCTTAAGAGAGATTGGTCAGGCTCATGTGACGGCACTTGCAAGTCGACCAAAACTCATTGGAGGGGCGCGTGCTCAATATCCAATAGATCATATTAGGAAGATATAGAATGAATACTAGAAAAATGCAGTTTGAGAGAGTCATTAAATACTCTATTCGGAAGTTCTCGGTTGGTGTCGGTTCTGCGGTTATCGGGACATTTCTTTTGGGGGCAAATAACTTTTTAGTTGAAACTGTTTCAGCTAACGAAGTGGCAACACCCAACCAAGTTCATTACCGTTATTTGGCTGAACAAGAATTGACAGAAGCAGAAAAAGCTTTGATCCATCACGAACTCCCTTCTGATTTAAAGCAAGACGATGTTGTCTATCTTGTTTACAGAAAGAAAGAAATGAATTCTCAACAATTGCCGAATACTGGAAGCAAGGAGTTGGCACTAGCAACTCTTGGATTTGCAACAGCGTCTATGGTTGTTGTGGTGATGTCTAAAAAGCACCGCAACAAAATGCTTGGTCTTCTCTTTATTGGAGCTTTAGGTGGTAGTTACTTTATCCCTCAGTCAGCTCAAGCATTTGAGAATAAAATCTTAGTGTCCTACAATCAAACGATTGCAGCAAGTAGTCAAGAGGACTTGGCAAAAGGTGTCATTCAAATCGAAGGATACGAATACGTCGGTTACTTTAAAGCATCAGACTTCCAAGAACAACCAGAGCAAATGACGACTGCTAAGGGAACTCAAGAAGAAGGTCATGAAGGCGAATCTTTGGTTCAACCAGAAGCCCTAGCTTATACGGGCGAGATTACAGCCAAAGGTACTCAAGAAGAGGGCCACCAAGGCGAATCCCTAGTTCAGCCAGAATTGCCATCTTACACCGGCGAGATTAGTGCCAAAGGAACGCAAGAAGAAGGTCACGAAGGCGAATCCTTAGTTCAGCCAGAATTGCCAGCCTACACCGGCGAGATTAGTGCCAAAGGAACGCAAGAAGAAGGTCACGAAGGCGAATCCCTAGTTCAGCCAGAATTGCCATCTTACACGGGTGAGATTAGTGCCAAAGGAACGCAAGAAGAGGGCCACCAAGGTGAATCCCTAGTTCAGCCAGAATTGCCAACCTACACAGGAGAGCTTAGTGCTAAAGGCACCCAAGAAGAGGACCACCAAGGTGAATCCTTGGTTCAGCCAGAGTTGCCAGCCTACACGGGTGAGATTAGTGCCAAAGGCACGCAAGAGGAAGGTCACGAAGGTGAATCCCTAGTTCAGCCAGAAGTCCCAGCTTATACAGGTGAGATTACAGCTAAAGGCACGCAAGAGGAAGGTCATCAAGGTGAATCCCTGGTTCAACCAGAAGCCCCAGCTTACACCGGAGAGATTACAGCTAAAGGTACACAAGAAGAAGGCCACGAAGGTGAGTCTCTAGTTCAACCAGAATTGCCAGAGTATACAGTAGCTGAAGCAACTGTCACAGAAACTGCAACTGTAGAAGTTCCATATACAAGAGAGTATGTAAATGACGATACTCGCTACACTGACGAAGAAACAGTGATTCAAAATGGCCAAGCAGGAAGTCAGCTGATTCATCGTGTCTATAAGACAGTCAATGGCCAAAAAGTTGGGGACCCAATCAGCACAAGTACTGAAACTGTTAAGGCTCCAGTAAACGAAAAAATTAGTCGTGGTACCAAGGCTATTGAAGGTCAAGTTGAAGAAGTTTCATTTGAAGAAATTCCTTTCGAGACAAGAACAGAAGTAGACAGCACTCTTCCGAAGGGAACAGAAGTTGTTGCTCAAGCTGGTCAAAACGGTAAGAAAAAGATTACCAAAGTCTATAAGACTCTTAAGGGCGTGAAAACTGCAGATGCTCCAACGATTTCAGAGGAAGTTGTTGAAGCAGTTCAAGATCGTATCATCAAAAAAGGTGATCAAATCCTGACTGAGCCAACGTTGACCCTCACTCATATAGATAAAGAAGAATTAGAGCGTAGTGCTAAGGTTCGTTACCAATTGGTAAAACCAACAGGTGTAACCATTAAATCTCTTGAAGTTGTTTTGAAAGATGGAGACACTAGCCTTCAAACAGTCAATATGTCTGAGGGAGACCTGACTGCAAATCTTACAGACTTGAAATACTACAAGGACTACAAGATTGCGACCAAGATGGTTTACGATCGTGGAAATGGGAACGAAGAAGTTGTTCTCACGGAAGAACCACTGCGACTTGATCTCAAAAAAGTCGAAGTCAAAAACATCAAGGAAACCAGCCTTATCAGTGTTGATGACCAAGGTGTAGAGACTGATAATAGTCTATTGTCAGCTAAACCATCAGATGTTAAACCTTATTACTTGAAAGTGACAACTCATGATAACAAGGTGACAAAACTTGCAGTTGATAAGATTGAAGAAGTCACAGTTGATGGTAAAGTATTGTTCAAAGTCACTGCTAAAGCACCAGACCTAGTCCAACGTAACGCAGATAATCAGTTTACAGAGGAATATGTCCATTACTTTGCTAAGCCAAAAGCCCATGAAGGTGATGTTTACTATGATTTCAATGACCTTGTAAAAGCTATGCAGGACAATCCTACTGGTACCTTTAAGCTTGGTAGCAGTATGAATGCAAGTAACGTTCAACCAGCTGGCAAGTCTTATGTAACCAATGCCTTCAAGGGAACATTGGAAAGTACAGAAGGTAATAAATTTGCCATCCATAACATTACGAGACCATTGTTTGGTAACATTGAAGGTGGTACTGTTAAGAATCTCTTGCTTGAAAATGTCAACATTGACATGCCTGGATTTGATCGAGTAGCACCAATCGCAGGTGTCATCAAAAATAATGCAACTGTTGAAAATGTTAAAGTAACAGGTAATGTTGTCGGGGGCAACGATGTAGCTGGTATTATCAATAAAATTGATGGTAGTGGTAAGGTAAGTAATGTTGCCTTTATCGGTAAGATTCATGCTGCTGGAAACAAAGGTTGGTACTTAGCGGGTGTTCTAGGTGAAAACTGGAAAGGTATCGTAGAAAAAGCTTACGTTGATGCTGAAATTACTGGTAACAAGGCAAAAGCTGCAGGATTAGTTTATTCTTCTCAAAATGGTGGAGATAACAATACACTAGGTAGAGAAGGTGTCCTCAGAAATTCAGTTGCTAAAGGTTCTATCGAGCTGAAAGAAGCTGTTCAATCGGGTGGCTTGCTCGGTACTAACTGGGCCTTGGGTGCTATTGAAGACAACATCACCATGATGAAAGTCAAAACTGGTGAGATGGTGTTCGGTCACTCTGATATTGACGCCGATGATTACTTCACCTATTCAAGAACAAAACGTAACTTCAGTGTTGAGGGTGTAAGTGAGGGTAATAAATCTTACAACAATTCTCGTAAGATTCCTAGCATCTCACAAGAAGAAGCTGACAAGAAGATTGAAGCAATGGGAATCACTGCTGATAAATTTGAAAGCACGAAACCTGTTGAAGACAAACTCAATAACATTGTCAACAAAGCTGATCAATACAAAACAATCGATGGCTACGACTCATCTCGTGAACTTGCCTATCGTAATATCGAAAAATTGCAACCATTCTACAATAAAGAGTGGATTGTGAACCAAGGAAACAAATTGGCTGCAGGAAGTCCTCTCTTGACCAAAGAAGTCTTGTCTGTTACTGCCATGAAAGGCAATACTTTTGTGACAGAATTAGCTGATGCTGACCACATTTTGGTGCACTATGCTGATAAGACTAAAGACATCTTTACTGTTGCACTGAAAGAATCTAAGGTTAAACAAGTAAAAGAGTACAGTATTGCTGAACTTGGAGAAGTTGTTTACACACCGAACATGGTTGACAAAGACCGTAGTGATCTTATCAATGCTATCGTTGAAAAATTAAGCCCAGTTGAGCTACAATCAGATCCAATTTACCAAAAACTTGGTAGAACTGGTCCTAACAAAGTAAATGCAATCAAGAACCTTTATCTTGAAGAAACCTTCAAAGAAGTCAAGGATAATCTGGCTAAATTTGTGAAACAGTTGCTTGAAAATGAAGATCATCAATTAAACACAGATGAGGCTGCTAAACGTGCCTTGATCAAGAAGATTGATGACAACAAGGCAGCGGTTCTTCTTGGTTTGTCTTACCTTAACCGATACTACGGAGTTAAGTTTGATAACTTTAATATTAAGCAACTTATGTTGTTCAAACCAGACTTCTACGGTAAAAATATTAGTGTGTTAGACTTCTTGATTCAGATTGGTTCTAAAGAAAGTAACATTAAAGGTGATAGAACTTTAGAAGCTTATCGCGAAGCTATCGGTGGAGTTATCGGTATCAGCGAGTTAAATAGTTTCTTAGACTATAATATGCGTCTATTCACAAATGATACAAACTTGAACGATTGGTTTATCAAAGCAACAAAAGACAATGTTTATATCGTTGAACCAGCAACAACAACTCCTGAGTTTGCGGATAAGAAACATAGAGCTTACGAAGGTTTAAATAACGATGTGCATGGTAAGATGATCTTGCCACTCTTGAACTTAAAAGATGCACATATGTTCTTGATTTCAACTTACAATACAATGGCTTATAGTTCATTTGAGAAATATGGTAAGTACACTGAAGCAGAACGTAATGCCTTCAAGGCTGAAATCGATAAGGTTGCAAAAGGGCAACAAAATTATCTAGACTTCTGGTCACGTCTATCGTTAGATAAAGTACGTAATAAACTTCTTAAGAGCAATAACATGGTACCAACACCAGTACTGGACAACCAGAATTATAAAGGCATTAGTACTGACCGTTATGGCCATACAAACAGTGGTAAAGATGTGGCGCCTATCCGTGAATTGTATGGACCTACAGACCGTTACCATGCGACTGACTGGCGTATGGGAGCTGTGGCTCGTGTCTATGCGAATCCATATAAAGATGACTCTGTCTTCTTTATGGTGACGGACATGATTAGTGATTTTGGTATTTCAGCCTTTACTCACGAAACAACTCACGTCAATGACCGTATGGTCTACTTGGGTGGTTCAAGACACCGTGAAGGTACAGATCTTGAAGCATTTGCACAAGGTATGTTGCAAACTCCATCAGTATCAAATCCAAACGGTGAATATAAAGCCCTAGGTCTTAACATGGCTTATGAACGTCCAAATGATGGAAATCAATGGTATAACACCAATCCAAATGATCTGAAGTCACGTGACGAAATTGATCGTTACATGAAGGGCTACAACGACACTCTTATGCTTCTGGATTATCTTGAAGGAGAGGCTGTCCTTGATAAAGCAAATCAAGATTTAAACAATGCTTGGTTCAAGAAGGTTGATAAGCAATACCGAGGAAATAACACCAAGAATCAATTCGACAAGGTTCGACCTTTAAGTGATGAGGAAAAAGCTATTCCTTTACGCACAGTAGATGACTTAATTACGAACAACTTCATGACCAACCGTGGTCCAGGTAACAGAGTTTATAATCCTACTGACTTTGATTCTGCTTATGTGAATGTTCCAATGATGACTGGTATCTATGGTGGTAATACAAGTGAAGGTGCTCCTGGAGCTATGTCCTTCAAACACAATACTTTCAGAATCTGGGGTTACTATGGCTACGAAAAAGGCTTCCTGAACTATGCTTCTAACATGCTTAAAGCTGAGTCTAAAAAAGCTGGTAAAGATACTCTAGGTGATGACTTCATCATCAACAAGATTTCTGAAGGAAAATTCAACAATCTTGAAGATTGGAAGAAAGCTTACTTCAATGAAGTTGTAACAAGTGCCAAAAATGGAATTCAATCTATTGAAATCGATGGTAAAACATACAATAGCTATGAAGACTTGAAACGTGCATTTGCTGAAGCAGTTGATAAAGATAAGGCTACTCTAAGTAACGGATCTGTCAAATTTGATAACACCGTATCACTTAAAGAAAAACTCTTTAAGAAACTTCTTCAACAAACAGATAGCTTTAAAACTTCTATCTTTAAATAATCTAAAACTCTCATCTGCTTAGCAGGTGGGAGTTTTTGTAATCAAGAAGCTTATACTCAATGAAAATCAAAGAGCAAACTAGGAAGCTAGCCGCAAGCTGTACTTGAGTACGGTAAGGCAACGCTGACGTGGTTTGAATTTGATTTTCGAAGAGTATTAATGATTTTCCAAACAGATTCTAAGTATTTTTAGCAAGGTAGGTATATAATAGAACTACAAAGTGAATATCTATATTCATATGATAATGAGAAAGGTGACGAAGATGAAAAAATGGCAAGCAACTGTATTGGTCTGCGCTAGTCTGGTCTGTCTATCGGCTTGTAACAATCAGATGGAGAACCAAGCTGAAAAGCAAAATGGAGACAAAAATACACAAGTTAGCTCTCAAATTGTAAAACAAGGGGAAGCAGTTCCAGACTTTGAGCTTATGGGAGTTGATGGTAAAACCTATCGCCTATCAGATTATAAAGGCAAAAAGGTCTATCTCAAATTTTGGGCATCTTGGTGCTCTATTTGTCTAGCCAGCCTCCCTGATACCGATGAACTGGCAAAAGAAGCTGGCGATGACTATGTCATCTTGACAGTCGTTTCTCCTGGTCAAAAAGGAGAGCAGTCAGAAGAAGCCTTTAAAAAATGGTATCAAGGTTTGGACTATAAAGATTTACCAGTATTGCTAGACCCTTCGGGAAAACTCTTAGCGAGTTATGGAGTTCGTTCTTATCCGACTCAGGCTTTTATTGATAAAGAAGGTAAACTAGTGAAGACCCAGCCGGGCTTTATGGACAAGGAAACTATTTTACAGATGCTAAAAAACATAGATTAGAGGCTCATCATGAATGATAAATTAAAAATAATTGTATTCATAGGAATCATCATTTGCATTATTATTGGACTTTTATTTCTTTTGGAAAAAAGAAGCGCAGGCTACACCGATACCACTCAAATCGAGAAGGCAGCAGTTAGTCAAGGTCAAAAAGTCACGAAAAAAACTGAGCCAAGTAAAGATGCGGACTTACATGAAATCTATCTAGCTGGAGGTTGTTTCTGGGGAGTCGAAGAGTATTTTTCACGAGTGGCAGGTGTGACAGATGCTGTTTCTGGCTATGCGAATGGCAGAGGAGAAACAACCCAGTATGAATTGATCGGCCAAACCGGGCATGCTGAGACTGTTCATGTGACCTACGATGCCAATCAAATTTCTCTAAAAGAAATCTTGCTCCATTATTTCCGCATTATCAATCCAACTAGCAAAAATAAGCAGGGAAATGATGTGGGGACTCAGTACAGAACAGGAGTCTACTATAAGGACGAGCAGGACCTAGAAGTCATCAATCAAGTTTTTGAACAAGTTGCTCAGAAATACGACCAGCCTCTAGCGGTTGAAAAGGAAGCCTTAAGCAATTTTATTGTGGCTGAGGACTACCACCAAGACTATCTCCAGAAAAATCCTAATGGATATTGCCATATCAATGTCAATCAAGCATCCTATCCGGTCATTGATGCTAGTCAATATCCAAAACCGAGCGACGATGAATTGAAAAAACTCCTGTCACCAGAGGAGTATGCAGTGACTCAAAACAGTCAAACAGAACGTGCCTTTTCAAATCGTTACTGGGATAAATTTGAAGCAGGCCTTTATGTAGATGTAGCAACTGGAGAACCCCTCTTTTCTTCGAAAGATAAATTTGAATCAGGTTGTGGTTGGCCTAGCTTTACCCAGCCTATCAGTCCAGATGTTGCGACCTACAAGGAAGACAAGTCCTACAATATGGTCAGAACTGAAGTCAGAAGCCGAACAGGGGATTCCCACCTAGGCCATGTCTTCACAGATGGACCTCAGGACAAGGGAGGTCTACGCTATTGTATCAATAGTCTATCTATCCATTTTATCCCAAAGGATCAAATGGAAGAAAGGGGCTATGGCTATTTGTTGGATTATGTTGAGTGAACGTGATATTCTTAAAAAGAGTTTACTAAAAATGTTTTAGATTCATATTTGATTTTTTTAGAAGTGTTGACTTTAATATTTGAAGTCTAACTGCTCTTAAATAAAGATATTTTTAAATAAAAGAAAAAATTATCAAAAAACGATAAAAAAGTGTTGCGTTTCAAAAAAATATGCTATACTAGATATATCGATAAACAATAATAAGTTTTTCGAGTAGTAACAAAAAGAGCTCATTTGTTGCTAAAACTAAAAATATTTTATAAAAGAGGAAATCATCATGAAAAAAACTACATCAACTAAAATCGTAACCTTTACTAAATCACTTGTTACATTAGGCTCTAATTTCGGTATCGTTACCCTCAGTTTCTTTAGTATCGCTTCCTTAGTTCTTCTCCTTGGTCAATTTGATATCAGCCAACTAATGCCCGAAGGTGGAGAGGTAACAAGGTCAGGCTACGAAGCGTGGGGAGGAGTTAATGCCTTTGTTCTAACCTTTGTTGCTGGTAATACACTTCTAACTTATGGCCTTATCAAATTAAAACAGTTTGCTAAGAACTTTAAGGAAAGCGATCTTTTTGAAGATACAACCATTTCATTCTTGAAAAAAGGTGCAGTTCTAATGACGCTAGTAGGAGCAATCCAAGGTATTATAGAACTTATTCTTAACCCAGCTCATATTATTTTTAACTTCTCGATTGCAGCATTTTTGTTTCTTGCTAGCTTGGTGCTTACTTCTATCAAGAATCAATTTTCAAATAAAGTAGCATAAGACATGCACGTAAAACTTACTAATATTGTATAATATAGTAGAGATTAGAAACGAGGTTTTGAAATTAATGTCTAAGAAAAATTCCTACTTACCATTTGCTTTAGGTTTTATTAATATCCTACTTTTTATCTTGGGAGTATCTTTAGTTATATCCATCCTTTTAACAGTTTTCAATGTAACTGAGATTAGCCTATTTAACCTTGGGACTATTTCCTTAAAACCTGATATGGTGAATACTTCAATACTAGTGAGTGCTTTGTCCTTTATCAATAGCTTTATCATTCTGTTTGTACTATTCTGTGTTAGACAGTTCTTCCAAAATATCATTAATGAACAGATTTTTACAGTTCATAATGTCAAACTTGCTAATCGTATTTCTCTTTCTCTCTTTATTGCCTCATTTCTAGGAGATGGTATTTTGACACTCAATGGTTATTCATTTCTGAATATAACTTTCATGGTTACTGCTCTCGTTGTTTGGACAATTGGAAAAGTCCTTGAAAAAGCAAACGAAATTGCAGAAGAAAATGAGTTTACAATTTAGAGAAAGGAGACTATCCTATGATTGTTATTAATCTAGATGTCGAATTAGCAAAGAAAAAAATGCGTTCAGGAGATTTAGCAGAACGTGTTGGGATTACTCCTGCAAATCTTTCAATATTGAAAACAGGTAAGGCTAAAGCTATACGTTTTTCAACACTTGAAGCTATTTGTAAAGAACTAGGATGCCAGCCAGGTGATATATTGGAGTATGTGCCAGACTAAAAATGTGGTTCAGCCAATGCTGATCCGCTTTTTTATTTAAAAAATATCAATTTATCTCGAAAATATTTTGTAAAAAAATCAACAAAATATTATAATAAGATTATGAAAACGGAACAAAGGAGATGTCTTTAAGGACAAGAACAAAGCTAATATGGAAGATAGAAAAAAGCTACAAAAATTTGCTATTCGCAAACTGAGCATGGGAGTGGGCTCGGTATTGATTGGACTTGCCTTCATTGGAGGAACACTTGAACCAAAACTGGTTCAGGCTGATGAGACCAAGCAAGTTTCCTTTCACTATTTAGCAGAATCGGAGTTGACAGCTGCTGAACGTGAACTCATTCACCATGAATTACCACAAGATCTTAGTCAAGAGAGCTATTATCTAGTCTATCGTAAGCAGGGACAAGCCGTCTTACCTCAAACAGGATCCGTCACCTTCCCCTTGGCTGGTCTTGGTCTTCTGACGGCTAGTTTGGTGGTTTTCCTATTTTCTAGGAAAAAGCCTTCTAAGATAGTTGGAGTGTTATTGATTGCTTCTGTGGGTAAGAGTTTATTACTACCTTATCAAGTATTTGCTTTTGAACACAAGGACTTACTAGCTTATGATCAGACTAAAACCCTTGTGTCTGCAGATGGTTTAACTCAAGGAATTATTGACATTAAAGGCTATGACTATGTCGGTTATTTATTAGAGACGGATTTAAGAGGAACAGGCCAAGATATAACATCTAGTGCGAGTCCAGAAATTCCTGCAAAACCAGTAAATCAAGCAGCCATTCATGAAATTTCCGAATTCACAGGCGGTGTATCAGGCGAATCCTTAGTTGAACCACCTAAACCATCATTTGAGGGTGGTGTTAATGGCCCAGGAGCAGTAGCTGAATCCTTGCCAGAGTATACACCAGAATTGAGTAGTCAAAGTGGCGTCCCAGAAGTCCACGACAAAGCAGACTTTACAGGTGGCGTATCAGGCGAATCCTTGGTTGAGCCAACAAAACCAACATTTGAAGGTGGAGTCAATGGCCCAGATGCAGTAGCTGAATCCTTACCAGAGTATACACCGGAATTTAGCAGTCAAAGTGGCCTTCCAGAAGTCCATGACAAACCAGAATTCACAGGTGGCGTATCAGGCGAATCCTTAGTCGAGCCAACTAAACCAACATTTGAAGGTGGTGTTAATGGCCTGGGTGCAGTGTCCGAAGCCTTACCAGAGTATGCACCGGAATTGAGTAGTCAAAGTGGCGTGCCAGAAGTCCATGACAAACCAGAGTTCACAGGCGGCGTATTCGGCGAATCCTTGGTTGAGCCAACAAAACCAACATTTGAGGGTGGTGTTAATGGCCCAGGAGCAGTAGCTGAAACTTTACCAGAGTATGAAGGTGGTGCAGTTCCAGTTGAAACTTTGAAACAGGAACTCTCCGAGTTTACAGGTAGCGTTAATGGTGAACCGCTTGTTGAACCTGTCCGACCTAGCTATGAAGGTGGTGTTAATGGCCAAGGAGCAGTAGCTGAAGCCTTGCCAGATTATAAAGGTGGTGCAGTTCCAGTTGACACACTGAAACAGGAACGTCCTGAATTCACAGGTGGCATTAATGGTGAACCGCTTGTTGAGCCTGCCCGACCTAGCTATGAAGGCGGAGTTAATGGCCTGGGTGCAGTGTCCGAAGCCTTACCAGAGTATGCACCAGAATTGAGTAGTCAAAGTGGCGTGCCAGAAGTCCATGACAAATCAGAGTTCACAGGCGGTGTATCAGGCGAATCTTTAGTTGAGCCGTCTAAACCAATATTTGAAGGTGGCGTTAATGGTCCGGGTACAGTAGCTGAAAGCCTACCAGATTATGAAGGAGGCGCAGTCCCAGTTGACACTCTGAAACAGGAACTCCCTAGCTATAGTGGTGGTGTGAATGCCACTGAAGCGCTCGTTCAAGATGCAAAACCGACTCTACATGTTGAAGTCCGAAAAGAGTTGATTCCTAAACAAACTAGGGAAAAGATTGATCCAGACATGCTTGTCGGTGAAACAAGAATCGAGCAAGTCGGTCAAGATGGTGAGAAAGAGATTGTTACCAGCTATGAGGAAAAAGATGGGAAACGTATCTCAGAACTCAAAGAAACAACACGAATTTTAAGAGAAGCTAAAGATCAGATCATTGTCCGTGGTAGTAAGAAAAAAGTAGAGATCAAACCTGTACCTGTCCTAACTCTTTCAAATATTACTGGAAATTCGATGGGCCGTTCAGCTCGCTTAAGTTATAACTTGGAGAAGGCAGATGGTGTTTCCGTTTCAAAAATTAGTGCCACTATTAAAGCCAAGGGGCTAGAGGATCAGACCATTGACTTAACGAGTGATCAGCTGGAAGCAACAGTTGATAATCTGAAACTTTATACGGATTACACCATATCTACAAGGATGGTCTTTAATCGTGGTAAGGGTGAAGAGAGCACTCTACTTGAGGACAAGAAGCTTCGTTTAGAACTTAAAAAGCTGGAAATAAAAGATATTAAGGAAACAAGCCTTGTTAAGGTTGAAAATGGCAAAGAGTCTGTGATTCAGCACTTGACAGAAGTGCCAAGAAACTTGGAAGACTATTATCTCAAGATTAATTCAGAGGACCATAAGACCAGCCGTTTAGCCATCAAGTCTATTCAAACTGAGAGAATAAACGGAAAAGAGTACTACAAGGTAACTGCTGAGGCAACTGATTTGATTCAACGTAATGCTCAGAAAACCTTTGAAGCAGGCTATAGCTACTACTTGGCTAAATCAAGTGCTGAATCTCCTGCTATTGCAAATGGAAAAGAATACACTTATCAGGATATTCAAGATTATGATAGTCGCCATGATCAAGCCTATCGAAACCTTGAAAAATTGCAACCTTTCTACAATAAAGAATGGATTGTAAATCAAGGAAACAAGCTGAATCTTGATCACAATCTAGCCAAGAAAGAGGTAGTCTCTGTTATTGCTATGAAGGGGCAAGAATTTGTGACGGACCTGTCAGTGGCAGATCATATCATGGTTCATTATGCAGACCAGACCAAGGATGTATTTGCAATCACCTCACACAATTCTGGCTTGACTGCTATCAAGGAATACAAGATTGCTGACTTGGATGTGATGTATACTCCAGATATACTGGTTAAGGATCGTTCAGCCCTGGTCAAGGATTTGACCTCTATCCTGAAAACAGTGGACTTACAGTCTGATGGAGTTTATCGAGTCCTAGATGATCAAACTACTAGCCTTGATAAGAAGGTTGAGGCTGTGAAGAATTGGTATCTAGAAGAAAGCTTTGCAGAGGTCAAAGCGCAGCTGGGAACTCTGGTTGATAAGTTACTCACCAATCTAGACTCCCAGTGGAATGATTCACCTGCTAGCATGGCTTCCTTGAAGCAAAAGGTTCAGGATAAAAAGTCTGCTATCATGCTGGGACTTGCTTATCTCAATCGCTATTATGGTATCCGATTTGCCGATTACAATCTGAAAGAACTCATGCTCTTTAAACCAGATTTTTATGGCCAAAATGTGGATATCTTGGATCGATTGATTGAACTTGGTTCAAGAGAGAACAACCTAAAAGGCGACCAGACTCATGAAACCTTTGCAAGAGTCCTAGCCAAGGATACAAAATCTGAAGATTTACATGCCTTCTTAGACTACAACAGACAGTTATTGACGACTGACAAGGATATGAATGACTGGTTTGTGAATGCCACCAAGGGCCATGTGTACATAGCAGAGCGAGCTTCGAAGAATCAAGAAATTGCAAATCGGAAGCATCGGGCTTATGACAATCTTAATAACTGGTTGCATCGCAATATGATTCTGCCTTTGTTGAATGTAAAGAAGGCACAGATGTTCCTGATTTCCAACTATAATACCATTACCTTCGGATCAGCTGATAAATCTGGCAAAACCATAGACCAGATGAAAGCTGACATTGACCTAGTAGCGGACCGTCAGTTGACTTACTTGGACTTTTGGTATCGACTTGCCGCTGATGATGTCAAAGACCGTATGGTTAAGAGTGACTTTAATGTAGCTACACCAGTTTGGGAAGGCTATCGCGTTGATGGACGTGGCTGGGTAGAGCGTTATGGACATACAAGTGGTATGGCAGACTACGCGCCAATTCGTGAAGTATTTGGGCCAGCAGGTCGCTACTATAAGGACAATAAGCTAGGAGCCTATGCCTCTATCTATCCTAATATCAATGCCAGAGATGCTGTTCACTTTGTAGAAATAGATATGATGAGTGAGTATGGTTTGTCTGTCTACACCCATGAGACAACTCACGTCAACGATCGTATTGTCTATCTGGGTGGCTACAAACATCGTGAAGGAACCTATGTAGAAGCCTATGCTCAGGGCATGCTCCAGTCCCCGGCTGAGGATGGCCATCAGGGTGAATATGGCGCCCTCGGGCTCAACATGGCATACATGCGACCAAATGATGGGGACCAATGGTACAATCCTGATCCAACCAAGTTACAAACACGCCAGCAGATTGACCACTACATGAAAGGTTATAATGAGGCTTTGATGCTTCTAGATTATCTGGAAGGAGAACGAGTTCTGGCTAAGAATGATCTGGCTTTGAAGAAGGCCTGGTTCAGCAAGATGACCAAGCAAATGCGCTATCAGGACCAGGATAATAAACTCCTTGCTCCTAACCAGTGGGACTATGTCCGTCCATTGACAGATGAGGAAGCCAAGACTCAGCTAAGTTCTGTAGATGACCTAATCAAACATAACATCATTACCAATAGGCACTATCAGGGAACTTACCGACCAGAAGAACTCAAGACAGCTTATGTCAATGTCAAGATGGTGGATGCTATCTATGGTGGAAATACAAGTCAGGGAGCGCCAGGAGCCATCTCCTTCAAGCATAATGCCTTCCGTATGTGGGGTTATTATGGCTACGAAAATGGTTTCCTAGGCTATGCTTCTAATAAATACAAGGATGAGGCCTTAAGCGAGGGACGTGACACCCTGGGGGATGATTTCATTATCCAGAAGGTTTCGAAAGGCAAGTTCCAGAACTTAGAAGAATGGAAGAAGGCCTGGTTTGACGCTATTATTGCCAAGGCAAAACGAGGAATTCATAGTTTTGAAATTGATGGTCAGCAAATTGATTCTTATGAGAAATTGCAAGATTTGTTTGACCAAGCAGTAGAAACGGATTACCGAAACTTCAAGTATGGAGGCTCAGTTGCCAACTATACAGTAGCTCTGAAGAAAAAAGTCTTCCAAAAACTATTGCAGGTCACAGATGCCTTTTCATCTGAACTCTTTCCTAAAGGATAGATAAAAAGTCGGTGTGATAAAAGAGAATGCTATGTTCAGATTTTCTTAGAAAGTGACATCTACTTTATCATTCTCAAAGAATAAAATTGCCAGATCTCCTGTTGGGGTCTGGCTTTTATGGTATACTTAGGATATGCATAGAAAAACAGTGATTGATTTTAGGGCTTTGGGTGAGCGATACACCTTTACCCAGCCTATCAAAGAGTTAAAAACCAGAGATTTAGCAGAAGTAACAGACTTGTTAGCTCAAGTGGAAAGCTACCAAGAGCAAGGCTATTATGTAGTTGGTTATGTTAGTTATGAAGCAGCACCTGCTTTTGAGGAGAAGTTGGCGGTTCACGAGGCTCCCTTGTTAGGAGAGTATCTCCTCTATTTCACTATTCATGACAGCGTTGAAAAATCTAGCATTCCTCTGACTTATGAGGAGGTGGCTTTGCCATCAAACTGGCAGGAAGTAACATCTGCTGAGGACTATGAAAAGGCAATTGCTCAGATTCATCATCATTTACGACAAGGAGATACCTATCAGGTCAACTATACGGTTCAACTCAAGCAGGAGTTGTCTGCCAATCCTTTTGCTATCTACAATCGTATGGTTGTCGAGCAGGAGGCAGGTTATAATGCTTACGTAGAGCATGACGACATGGCAGTGATTTCCATGAGTCCAGAACTCTTTTTTGAGCAAAATGGCCGTGAATTAACGACTCGCCCTATGAAGGGGACGACTAAACGGGGTCTGAACGACGATGATGACTTGAAAGAGGCCGCTTGGTTGGAGCAAGATCCCAAAAATCGCTCAGAAAACATGATGATAGTTGACCTCTTGCGCAATGATATGAACCGTATTTCTGAGGTTGGTAGTGAGCATGTGGAGCGTTTATGCCAAGTAGAGCAGTATTCTACAGTTTGGCAGATGACTTCGACTATCAAGAGTCAGTTACGACCGGATGTTGACCTAGTTGCGATTTTTCGTTCGCTCTTTCCATGTGGCTCCATCACAGGAGCTCCCAAGATAGCAACCATGGAAATCATCAAGGACTTGGAACCACAAGCTAGAGGAGTTTACTGTGGAACTGTTGGACTCTTACTTCCCAATGGTAGACGGATTTTCAACGTAGCTATTCGAACCATTCAACTGCATAGAGAGCAAGCCATCTATGGAGTCGGTGGAGGCATCACTTGGGATAGCACTTGGGAAGCAGAATACCGTGAAGTCCAGCAAAAGGCAGCTGTTCTTTACCGAAAACAGCCTCGTTTTCAACTGATTACGACAGGGAAAATCAGCCAGAAAAAATTCCTCTTTGAAAATCAACATCTGGAAAGACTAAAAAAGGCTAGTCGTTATTTTGCCTTTCCATTTGATGAAGATAGTTTGAGAGAAGAAATAGAGAAGGAGTGTCAGGCTTGTGACCTCCATCAAGATTATCGGATACGAATCAGTCTCAGCAAATCTGGAGAAATTGAAATCGATCGACAAGTATTGACACCACTTAGCTCTAGTTTTTGTCAGACCGAGCTTTGTCAGCAAGAAGCAGATTTGAAGCAGGCCTTTACCTACTTTAAGACGACACACCGACCACATTTGACAGTGGGAGAGCAGGAAATTATCTATCACACTGCTGATGGAAAATTGCTTGAAACCTCTATTGGGAATCTGGTCTTAAAAATGGATGGCAGGCTCTATACACCTCCTAGTCAGCTAGGTCTTTTACCAGGGATTTATCGTCAACACTTGCATGAAAATGGGCAAGTAGAAGAGAAGATCTTGACCGTAGAAGATTTGAAACAGGCAGAAGTCATTTATGCTTGTAATACAGTTAGGGGCTTGTATGAGTTATCCTTGAAGGAGAACTAAATGAAATTAATATTTTTACATGGCCTAGGTCAGTCAGTAGATAGTTGGAAAGAAGTTCAGGATTTGCTGGCAGATTATCCCTCTGAAGCCCTGGACTTATTTCCTTCAGGAGTTGGGACCTACCAAGAAGCCAAGGAACGCATTTATCAGCACTTATCAAAGGAAACAGAGCCTTTTGTCTTAGTTGGCTTATCTTTAGGGGCTGCACTTGCGTTGGAGCTTTCAAGTTATGATCTACCAAATCTTCAGGCCTTGGTTTTGTCAGGATGTCCACTGAAATTAGCAGGTAACATTCCTTTTTACATTCAGTTGCTGATATTCAAATTGCTTCCTAAGAGGATATATGAGAAGCAGGGGGCAGATAAGGCTCTTATGGTTGGAGTTTCCGAGGAATTAAAAACACTTGATTTAAGAGAGATTGCACGGAATTGTCCCTATCCAAGCTTGTTGATCTGTGGTAGTCAGGATAAGCCTAATCTCAGTTCAATGAAAAGTATTCATGAACTCATGCCAGATTCTCAGTTTCAGATCATCCCTGACGGCCCTCATGTCTTGAATAAGGCAAAACCAAAAGAGTTTGCAGAATTAACCAGAAGTTTTCTTGAATTGCTGAAATAAGTTTGATAAAATAATATTGAGATTGATATTATAATTTTAGGAGAAAATCATGAACAAACGTCATTTATTAAAACTAGGCTTAGCTTCTTTACCTGCCCTAGTTTTGTTTTTACAACCTGTTGTGGCAGATGAAAGTATCCATTTTTCAAGCTGTAAGGAAGCTTGGGAGAATGGTTATGCAGATATTCATAAGGGAGAACCAGGTTATTCTGCTACCCTGGATAAGGATCATGATGGAATTGCTTGTGAATCGAAGAATGCGCCTCAGGGAGTTTTAAAAGAGAAAAAGACGAGTGCATCTCAAGCTAACACCAATGTAGCACCTACCCCAAGTGTAGCAGCTGAAAGTGGCTGGGTTCGTCAGAATGGATCTTGGTACTATTTTTCTGAAAATGGGAAACCAGTAACAAATACTTGGCAGGGGGCCTACTACCTCAAGTCAGATGGAAGAATGGCTGAGAATGAGTGGGTATATGATAACTATTACCAAGCTTGGTATTACCTCAAATCAGATGGATCTTATGCCCGCAATACTTGGCAAGGTGCATACTACCTCAAATCAGATGGTAAAATGGCTCAGGGTGAATGGATTTATGATTCTTACTACAAAGCCTGGTATTATCTGAAATCAGATGGATCTTATGCGCATAATACTTGGCAAGGTGCATACTACCTCAAGTCAAATGGTAAAATGGCTCAGAGTGAATGGGTCTATGACTCTTCTTACCAAGCCTGGTATTACTTGAAATCAGATGGATCTTATGCTCGTAATGCATGGCAAGGAAACTACTATTTGAAATCGGATGGTAAAATGGCTAAGAATGAGCGAGTTGATGGCGGACGCTATTATGTAGATGCTTCTGGTTTGTGGAAACCATAGAATAGAAAAAAATTCTGGAAAGTTAATGCAAACCTTTGCACTGAATGGCAGATTTTGATATACTAGTACTGTAAGCATTTTCAATTAAGGATAAGGAGAAGACGATGAGTCAAAAGATTATTGGGATTGACCTTGGTGGAACTTCTATCAAGTTCGCTATTTTAACGCAAGAAGGAGAAATCCAAGAAAAATGGTCTATCAAGACAAACATTTTGGATGAAGGAAGCCATATCGTAGACGATATGATTGAAACTATTCAACACCGTTTGGGCTTGCTTGGATTGTCTGCTGAAGATTTCCGTGGAATTGGTATGGGGTCACCTGGTGTGGTTGACCGTGAAAAAGGGACTGTTATCGGTGCCTACAACCTCAACTGGAAAACTCTTCAACCAATCAAAGAAAAAATGGAAAAAGCCTTGGGTATTCCATTCTTCATCGACAATGACGCTAACGTGGCAGCTCTTGGTGAGCGTTGGATGGGTGCTGGTGAAAACCAACCAGACGTTGTCTTTATGACACTTGGTACAGGTGTTGGTGGCGGTATCGTGGCAGAAGGAAAATTACTTCACGGTGTTGCTGGTGCTGCAGGTGAACTTGGACACATCACAGTTGACTTTGATCAACCAATCACATGTACGTGTGGTAAAAAAGGCTGTCTTGAGACAGTAGCTTCAGCAACAGGTATTGTTAACTTGACTCGTCGTTATGCAGATGAATATGAAGGCGATGCAGAGTTGAAACGCTTGATTGATGATGGAGAAGAAGTAACTGCTAAAACTGTCTTTGATTTGGCAAAAGAAGGAGACGACCTTGCCTTGATCGTTTACCGTAACTTCTCACGTTACTTGGGAATTGCATGTGCCAACATCGGTTCAATCCTAAACCCATCAACAATCGTTATCGGTGGTGGTGTATCAGCTGCGGGAGAATTCCTTCTCCAAGGCGTGCAAAAGGTTTATGATGAAAATACCTTCCCACAAGTGCGCACAACAACTAAGTTGGCTCTTGCCACTCTAGGAAATGACGCTGGAGTTATCGGAGCAGCATCACTTGTATTGCAATAAATATAAACATAAAAAGGAGAAAATTTCTTTCCGTAAGCGAGTGATTTTCCTCCTTTCTTTTTTTATGCTATACTAGTTAAGAAATAAAAGTTGAGGTAGGGGTAAATGACAAAAGCAGATAAGATTTTTAAAGAAAATATTGAACGAATCCTTAACGAAGGAGTCTTTTCAGAACAGGCTCGTCCTAAGTATAAGGATGGAACAGTGGCTAACTCCAAGTACATTACAGGTGCTTTTGCGGAGTACGATTTGTCTAAGGGCGAATTTCCAATCACGACCTTGCGCCCCATCGCGATAAAATCAGCCATCAAGGAAGTACTTTGGATCTACCAAGACCAGACCAATAGTCTAGAAGTTCTCAATGATAAGTACAATGTTCACTACTGGAATGACTGGGAAGTTGGAGATACAGGGACTATTGGGGAACGTTATGGGGCTGTTGTTAAGAAGCATGACATCATTAACAAGATTCTCAAACAGTTGGAAGCCAATCCTTGGAACCGTCGCAATATCATCTCACTTTGGGATTATCAAGCTTTTGAGGAAACAGATGGCCTTCTACCATGCGCCTTTCAGACCATGTTTGATGTCCGTCGAGTAGATGGAGACATCTATCTGGATGCCACCTTGACCCAGCGTTCTAATGATATGCTAGTAGCTCACCACATCAATGCCATGCAGTATGTGGCGCTTCAGATGATGATTGCCAAACATTTTGGATGGAAAGTTGGAAAATTCTTCTACTTTATCAATAACCTTCACATTTATGACAATCAATTTGAACAAGCTCAGGAATTGCTTCGTCGTGAGCCTTCAAATTGCCAACCACGTTTGGTCTTGAATGTACCAGACAAGACCAACTTCTTTGATATTAAAGCAGAGGATTTTGAGCTGGTTGATTATGATCCAGTCAAGCCACAGTTGAAGTTTGACTTGGCAATTTAATACTCTCTGAAAATCAGGCTAGATTCCTAGTTTCCTATTTGGTTATTATTGAGTATAAATATAGAAAAAAAGAAGTTGAGAAAAAATCCCAACTTCTTTTGTTTATTAACGTGATACGCGACGGCGAGCTGCCTTCTTACGATTTTCTTCGATGAAAGCTGCTTTTTGTTCTTCTGGTTCGATCACTTTCTTTTTAACTGCGTATACTGCACCTGCAACTGCAGCAACAGTTCCTGCGACACCTGTTACAAGACCTTTAGCGAATCCTTTAGCCATGAGTATTCCTCCTTTAACTTATAAATCAGCCAGCTACCTCAAGAGGTCGCATTTTTCTGACTGACCTTTTTGTGATATAATAATAGTATCGAAAAAATGGGAATTTTTCAAGGAAAAAAGATGAAAACAAAAATAATTGTGATTGTTGGACCGACTGCAGTTGGAAAAACAGCTCTAGCCATTGAAGTTGCTAAGCATTTTAATGGTGAAGTAGTTAGTGGAGATAGCCAACAAGTCTATCGAGGACTAGATATTGGGACAGCCAAGGCTAGTCCGGAGGAGCAGGCAACTGTCCCTCATCATTTGATTGATGTGAGAGAAGTAACCGAGTCTTACTCGGCTTTTGATTTTGTTTCAGAAGCTAAGACGGCCATTGAGGATATTCAAAGTCGAGGTAAGCTCGCTATTATTGCTGGTGGGACAGGACTTTATATCCAGAGTCTGCTAGAAGGATATCATTTAGGTGGGGAGACACCTCATGAGGACATTTTAGCTTATCGTGCTAGTTTAGAGCCTTTTTCAGATAAGGAGTTAGCCCAACTCATAGAGCAAGCAGGTCTTGAAATTCCCCAGTTTAATCGTCGTCGTGCCATGCGTGCCTTGGAAATTGCCCATTTTGGTCAAGACTTGGAAAATCAAGAGACCTTGTATGAACCCCTGATTATCTGCTTGGACGATGAACGTAGTCAGCTTTATGAGCGTATCAATCACAGAGTGGACCTGATGTTTGAAGCTGGACTGTTGGATGAAGCCAAGTGGTTGTTTGACCATTATCCAGATGTTCAAGCTGCTAAAGGAATTGGTTACAAGGAACTCTTTCCTTATTTTCGAGGAGAGCAGTCCTTGGAAGAAGATCGTGACAGTCTCAAACAGGCGACACGCCGTTTTGCCAAGCGCCAGCTAACCTGGTTCCGTAATCGCATGCAGGTAACCTTTTATCAGATAGGAGAATCTGGTGTAAAAGACCGTATTTTAAACCAGATTGAGGAGTTTTTAAATGATTGAAACGGAGAAAAAAGAGGAGCGAGTCCTGCTGATTGGTGTTGAACTCCAGGGCATGGATAATTTTGACCTCTCCATGGAAGAGCTGGCTAGTCTGGCTAAGACGGCTGGTGCAGTCGTAGTCGATAGCTACAGACAAAAACGTGAAAAATACGACTCCAAGACCTTCGTCGGTTCTGGTAAGTTGGAAGAAATAGCTCAAATGGTGGATGCAGAAGAAATCACGACTGTCATCGTCAACAACCGTTTGACACCACGGCAAAATGTTAACCTCGAGGAAGTGTTAGGTGTCAAGGTCATTGACCGTATGCAGTTGATTTTGGATATCTTTGCCATGCGGGCTCGAAGCCATGAAGGAAAGCTTCAAGTTCATTTGGCTCAGCTCAAGTATCTCTTGCCTCGTTTGGTGGGTCAGGGGATTATGCTTAGCCGTCAGGCAGGGGGAATTGGTTCCCGTGGTCCAGGTGAAAGTCAGCTGGAGCTTAATCGTCGTAGTGTTCGTAACCAAATCACAGATATTGAGCGTCAGCTCAAAGTGGTTGAGAAAAATCGGGCGACTGTCAGAGAAAAACGTCTGGAGTCAAGTACCTTTAAGATTGGTTTGATTGGCTACACCAATGCTGGAAAGTCAACTATTATGAACACCTTGACTAGCAAGACCCAGTATGAGGCAGATGAGCTCTTTGCGACTCTGGATGCGACGACTAAAAGTATTCATCTGGGGGGCAATCTTCAGGTGACTTTAACGGACACCGTTGGATTTATCCAAGACTTGCCGACAGAGTTGGTGTCAAGTTTCAAATCTACCTTGGAAGAAAGTAAGCATGTAGACCTCTTGGTTCATGTTATCGATGCCAGCAATCCTTACCATGAGGAACATGAAAAAACAGTTCTTTCCATCATGAAAGACTTGGACATGGAGGATATTCCTCGCTTGACCCTTTATAATAAAGCGGATTTGGTGGAGGATTTCACGCCTACCCAAACACCATATGCTCTGATTTCGGCAAAGTCTAAAGATAGTCGAGAACAGTTGCAGGCTTTATTGCTAGATAAGATCAAAGAAATTTTTGAACCCTTTACTTTGCGCGTGCCTTTTTCTAAGTCTTACAAGATTCACGACTTAGAAAGTGTTGCGATTCTTGAAGAACGTGACTACCAAGATGACGGCGAAGTCATTAAAGGCTACATTTCTGAGAAAAATAAATGGAGATTAGAAGAATTTTATGACTGATATCAAATCATTAGCTCTCAAATATGGCGGCTATACAAGTCTAGACAAGGTCTATCTGGACCAGCTTTTAGCTGGTAGGTCTGAAGAGGAGCAATTAGCTCTCATTACACCTCCACCTAGCGTGGTTAATGCCTATTTTGCTGAACTCTACCAGAAAAAAAGTCCTCAAGCTGCGACAGATTATTTTGCGGAAGTCAGTCAGGAACTGAATCTTTACAATGCTGAACCTAGTTTCACTCTAGAAAATAAGCCTTTTATTCGACTTAATCTATCAGGCAAATCTTTTGGATTTTGCTATGAGAGGGAGGGACTTGGTCGCATTTTCTCTGAAACTGAGGAAACAATCACAGCTGACTTACTTTTTGAAATTGCGCAAATTTTCCCCCATCAGCTAGTCTTTGAGGAGTCTGGAAAAATTTACATGAAGGCTGTCGGGGATGAGGAAATAGTTAGTGTAGAAAGCTTAACATCTTTAACTGACTTGGAAAGCTTGGCAGATGGTCGCAAGCGTCTCAAAGGTTATAGTCAAGAGGATTTGCTACAAGAAGCTGAATCTTTCTCTGGCAAATTTTATTACCGCTCGGAAAACCGCACTGCTATGTTATATATTGATTAATTAGAAAGTATCGAATGGATATTCAATTTTTAGGAACGGGGGCTGGTCAGCCCTCTAAAGCCCGCAACGTTTCAAGCCTTGCCCTGAAACTCTTGGACGAGATTAACGAAGTTTGGCTCTTTGACTGTGGAGAAGGAACGCAAAATCGCATTCTGGAAACTACGATTCGACCACGGAAGGTCAGCAAAATCTTTATCACCCACTTACATGGAGACCATATCTTTGGTTTGCCAGGATTTCTCTCTAGTCGTGCCTTTCAAGCCAATGAAGAGCAGACGGATTTGGAAATCTATGGTCCCCAAGGTATTAAGTCATTTGTCTTGACTAGTTTGCGTGTCTCTGGTTCACGTCTGCCATATAAGATTCATTTCCATGAATTTGACCAAGATTCTCTTGGGAAAATCCTTGAAACAGATAAATTCACGGTGTATGCGGAAGAGTTGGATCACACTATTTTCTGTGTTGGCTATCGTGTCATGCAAAAGGATTTGGAAGGAACTTTGGATGCTGAAAAACTCAAGGCTGCTGGAGTCCCATTTGGCCCACTTTTTGGAAAAATCAAAAACGGTCAGGATGTTATCCTAGAAGACGGCACCGAGATCAAGGCAGCAGACTATATCTCAGCACCGCGACCTGGTAAGATTATCACCATTTTGGGAGATACTCGAAAAACAGATGCTAGTGTGCGTCTTGGGGTCAATGCGGATGTTCTTGTCCATGAGTCCACTTATGGTAAAGGTGATGAGAAAATTGCCCGCAATCATGGTCACTCAACCAATATGCAGGCTGCTCAGGTAGCGGCAGAAGCAGGAGCCAAACGACTCTTGCTCAACCATATCAGTGCACGCTTCCTTTCAAAAGACATTAGTCAACTCAAGAAAGATGCGGCAACGATTTTTGAAAATGTCCATGTGGTTAAAGACCTAGAAGAATTGGAAATCTAGGATCTCGAGAAAGGATAAATATGTCTACTATTCTCATTACGGGTGCTAGTGGTGGTCTAGCCCAAGAAATGGTCAAACTCTTGCCCAATGATCAATTGATTTTGCTGGGTAGAAATAAGGAAAAATTAGCTCAACTATACGGAAATCATCCTCAGGTAGAATTGATTGAAATTGATATTACTAATGAGCAAGCCTTAGAAGGACTGGTAGCTGACCTCTATCTCCGTTATGGTAAGATTGATGTTTTGATTAACAACGCTGGCTACGGGATTTTTGAGGATTTTGACAAGATTTCTAATCAAGATATTCATCAAATGTTTGAGGTTAACACCTTTGCTCTCATGAATCTATCACGTTTGCTTGCAGCTCGTATGAAGGAGATGCGAAAAGGGCATATCATCAATATCGTCAGTATGGCAGGATTGATAGCGACTAACAAGTCCAGTCTATACTCTGCGACCAAGTTTGCGGCCATTGGTTTTTCAAATGCTTTGCGCCTCGAACTCATGCCCTATGGTGTCTATGTGACAACGGTTAATCCAGGTCCGATTCGTACGGCCTTTTTCGACCAGGCTGACCCAGAGGGGACCTATCTTAAGTCAGTTGATCGCTTCCTACTCGAGCCAGATGTAGTAGCTAGAAAGATTGTCAAAACCATAGGGAAAAACAAACGAGAACTCAATCTCCCAGTCTTACTCAATCTAGCCCATAAGTTTTATACCCTCTTTCCCAAGCTAGCAGATAAGTTGGCTGGAGAAACCTTTAATTATAAGTGATAAAGCTGTTTCCTTGAGGAATGGCTTTTTGCTTTAATTAGGAGAAGTTGTTCATCGAAAATAATCCCTAAAAATACTGGTATTTTATCTCTATTTGATAGTTTTAGAGTATAATTGAGATAAGAAAGGTCATTAGATAAATGAAGTCCCGACCCAGATAGCTTACCCTAGATAATGCCCTATGTATAGTCGGAGGTCGACAATGGAATTATTGACAATTGACCAAATCATTTCCCTTACCCAAGAAGAAACACAAGGGCTGGACCCTGAGATAAGAGAAGGGATTGTCCTTAATAAAACAGATTTGCCAGTGTCTGAACTGGACCGTTTGAAAGGACAACTTCAAATCCAAGATTTGGATCCGATTTTTAGGAAGTATATTCTGGCCTATAACTGGGGGCAGATCGGTTTTTTAAGTTACCAGTTTGGATATGGGGACGGCACTAGTCTGACTTGGTTGATCAATCGCAATTTGGAATACCATGATTACTCAACTCTACAAGAAAGCAGCTTGATCATCATTGCAAATGGAGATCCCTACACTATTTTGCTGGATTGTAAAATTGGGACTGTCTATGCTGTTGATGCAGAGCTGAACTATGATGAAAAAATATGGCTGTCACCAGATTTTCTAGCATTTGTGAGAGCCATGGGGACGGCTCAATCTGCAGTTTGGAAGGGTTGTGAAAGTGACTTCATCCATTTGATGACTAGAAAATGCCATGCGTCCAGTTTGATATTCTGGAAGAGTCTGGTCGGATTTTATGATTGAAAATAGAAGGAGCAAGTCATGGAATTTATAGTAGCTGAGGAAGGAATTCCTCAAAATATCGGATGTCAGGGAGCCTTGATTGCCTATTATGGCAGTGAGATAGAATTTCATTATGAAACCGTGCCACCGCACGGTGATGAGATTTTTTCTGCCAAGTTGCCTTTGTTAGAACTTGAACTGCCCTTTTGGATTTATGGGAGAAATCTCATATTTTTAGACGCTTACTATCTTTTAGCTGAAACTGTTAAGAAAGGGACTTGGAATCCCATAACCAGTATACTTATCAACATTCATATGGGGAAATACGCCAGCCTAGACCATTGGTACAATAATATATCTATTGAGCAAGACGGTCTTGAGTTGAAAAATGATTATGATGGACAAGTCCTGACTTTGAAAACTGTTGACAATCTTCATTGGCTTGCCCTAGATGATGTATCAGAAGAAAGGAACTAAAGATGGCAAAGAAAAGAGTAACTTTACCCAAGGACTTCAATGAACTACTAACTGATGGCAATATTGACCAATTAAAGGCTGTGTATGACAAGTGTGAGCTAACTGCCCATAACGGGAGATATAGTTTAAGTACGGCTCTGCATTTTGGTGGGGTTCCTGATGAGCTGGTTATCTGGCTTGTCGAACAGGGCTTAGATATCATTATTCCTGATTATTATGGTGCGACTCCTTTGTATCGTCAGGCAACCATGGGGAGAGATACTGTAAAACTCTTGCTTGAATTGGGGGCAGATATTGAGAAAAGCAATACTTACGGAAATACACCCTTACATATGGCAGCTGAGTTTTTTCATCCTAAGACAGTTGCGCTTCTCTTAGAAAAGGGGGCAAGTGTCCATTCTAAGAATGATAGGGGGCAGACTCCCCTAGACTCTGTTCTCACTGTCTGTCGGGGAATCTATATTGCCCAAACAGCTGAAATTGCCTCTATGCTTCTGGATGCTGGTGCAAAGAAAACACCAGCCATGAAAGAAAAGGTCGAAAATATTGGTAAAGATTTTGAGTTTCATAGGGAAGGGATCAATCCTGACTATTTAGAAGCAGCAGATAAAGGTTTAGCCATACTTTATCGTTTGTTTGATGTCAAGCCAGTCGCCAAACGAATAACCCATGATGGAGTTTCTCCGATTCTCGTAAAAGAAGGAACTTGGGAGGAGCAATATGAGGAACTTTGGTCCTTCTTGATTCCTTCAAGTGGAGCAGCAAAAACTGTTCAGGGAGAAGTTATCCGTATACCAGGTCGAGTTCGAGATGAACTGGATCGCAATGGTGGGGCCAACTGGGACAGGGACTATAGAAAAATGCTTCAGACTCTCCCTCAATATTTGTCTCTGGGAAATCCCCTTTCAGAACAAGAATTAGCAGAGACTAAAGAGCTTATTGCTCAGGTTCATGGGAAAGATTTTGATGACGGGCCTCGCCTAGACCGCTTATGTCAGCTAGCTCTTATCTGGATTAAGCAAAATCCTGAACCCCTTCTCCTAGAAAAAACAAGTTATAAGCGTTAAAAAGCATTGGAAGACAGATAAAAAAAGAAATCATGGTGAAATGATGCAACTAATTGACCAAGTTAAAAAAATAGAAACCTATATTTGTGAGTGTTTTGAAGACTGGGATTTGGATGATCCTATGGAAGAGGAATACCTAGATGATTATCAGAATATTTCTGGTGCTTCCGAGAAAGAGCTTCAAGCCTTTGAGGAAAGACTTGGCATTCGTCTGCCTAGTGACTTCAAAGCGCTTTATAGCTACAAAAATGGGAGTAAATACTTCTCTATTTTACCTTGTGTGATTGACCAGAGAGAGCTGCCTTTTTTCTCTCATGAGTTTGCAGGAAATGGAAAGTTGTAAAAAATACTTTCAAAATAGGGATGCTCTATTGACGGATTTTCCAGATTATTTTTCTAGTCAAGACCTGGAAAATATGCGTGATAGTAGAATAAAACCCTATCTTTTTAATAAAAAATGGCTTCCTTTTGCCCAGTATTGTGACTCTTGTTATCTTATGCTGGATTTTGATCCAGACCGAGAGGGGCAGGAAGGGCAGATTATTTGCTACATCCATGATCCTGATGAAATTATCTATGTAGCAGAAAGTCTTACGGAGTTGATTGAAGGGATAGTGGATGAGATCAAATGAACGGACAAATGTATCAGATAGCCTGTATCGTTGCAGCCGCTAGGAAGGCTTTAAAAAATGATAAAGAAATATGCTATAAGCCTGAAAAATATACAAATAAGTTGAGCTTTCAAATTTTGCCGTCAGAAAATGGGGAAGCTACAGAACTTTCTGTATCTGATTGGTTTGAAAACCTTAAGGAAAAAGATTTGAAGGATTTACAATTATTTTGTCCTATTTCAGTTGAAGACAGAGGGATTTTAGGATTCTCCAATACAACACAGAGTGCAATTCTCTGTTTTTATAAAGATGGGAAGGCAAGTTATTTTCTACCAAATTGGGAATCTGCTTCCCCAGTCAGAGGCTGGGATGTCACCTACACCGAGTATGAATGGGAAAGGTCTTTTCAAGACATTCCCCACTATGAAAATAATCTGGAAGAATTTAAGGACGTCTTGGCTCGTATAGAAGATCTAGCAATTAAAATTGAATGTGAGAACTTTGCAAAAGTCTTTCACTCTGCTAGAAACCATCTCCTTGACCTTGATACTACTAAGGTGCTAGAGGAGCCTCAAATTCCGCCACAAAATCAAAATATATTTAGAGCTGCAAGTGCAGCGGATGTTTTTGGAGCAATGGGCTCCTGGAATGATGAACCTGGCTGGCTGGCACAAGATAAGGGACTTGGTCAACAATACGATGACCTTTCAGATCAGTTGCTAAGAAATATTCGATTAGCCATTCTATTTGCCATCAATGAATGGTGATTGTTTATACTCTTCAAAAATCAAATTCAAACCACGTCAGCTTCGCCTTGCCGTACTCAAGTACAGCCTTTGGCTAGCTTCCTAGTTTGCTCTTTGATTTTCATTGAGTATTAGGAGGAAGAAAATGGGGAAGTTAAAGTTAAGCCTATTGAATAAATGGGAACTAGACAAGGACTACAATAGTGTTCTCAATTCTGTCATGTTACAGGATGGTAGAGCCTTTGTCTTAACCAGTGAGAAGGAAACTTTCAATCGCTACTGTCTGATTGAAGTATCACCTTTAGGTGTGAAGGAGATAGATGCTTGGGATTGTGACCATGTTTGGGAGGAAGAGCCTCTACTCTTTACAGATGGACAAAATATTGGCATCATCAAGGCTGGTAAGGAAATAGTCTATTATACTGGTGATTTTTCTCATCCAGAAATCATTGCCATACAGGATCCGCAAAGTATACTTCCTAAAAAAGCACAAGAGAGATATTTTCAAATAGTATCAGATAGCACCCAGATCCCTGTGTGTTTTGAAGATCAAGTTTATACCAATCAGGCAAGAAACTTTGCCCTTTTAGAATTTGATAGAGAGAAAAAGCAGGCGAAGTGGACCACTTATTCGCATATTGATAAAAAAGGTTTAAACCACCACGACAGGGGCTCGGACGCTAGTCCTAAAATCGATAGTATGAAATGTTGGCAGCAAGACCTCTATGCCTTTAGCTCTGGAGAAAGCCAAACCTCCGTCAATAAATGGGGCATGGACTATTATGCCCTAGTTAAAATCTCTAGTGATGGTCATATTATCGAAAAAATCTTAGAATCTGAATATTTAAAGGCTTTAGGTAAAAAAGCTGGTGTTAATGGACTCTTTACGGATTCGCCTTATCTTATCCTGAGCCCCCTATTTAAGAATGATGACTGGAAGGGCAAGCAAAAGCTATTTTCTCTGGCAACAAGAGAATTGTGCGATATAGTCTTGCCTAGAGGAATGAGTAAACACAAGGTTCAAAATATAACAGACAACTATTGTTTAACCTTTCTGTACGACAGAGGATTAAAAGAACTTGCCCTTTGTCAGATTGACTAGGTTGTGAATCGGAGTTAGGAATATTCTTAGAATAGATGAAGAAAATAAAAAAGCCTAATAATGTTAAAACATCTTGACATTTCATCGATTTAGAGTATAATAATAAATGTAAAGAGCTCTTGATATTTTTTTGACGGATTGGAGGAACAGGACTATGAGAAAAATGGATGAAATGGACAGAGCGATTCAGCTACGTTCTGAGGAATGGGGTTATAAAACGGCTCTATTTGGTTTATGTGGATGGACAGTATTTAATATCTATCAATCTATTACAAAAGGCATTAGACTTGAAATGTTACCATGTCTGATTTTATGTTTATCTATTTCTGTTCAAGGATTTACACAACTTGCAATAAAACAGAAAATGATTGATAGTGATGAAGAGTTTAAAGAACCAAATAAACTTGTTCAAGGAGTAATTTTGATGGTTCTTATCCTTATCGTAGTTTTGGCGATTGGCATTTATTGTTTTCAGAAAGACTAATGCTGTATGAAAAATAATATCAAACAGTTAAGAAAGTCTGAAGGACTACGTCAGGAAGATATGGCAAAAATATTAGGCGTTAGTCGACAAACCATTATAGCTATCGAGAATGACAAGTACAATCCTACACTTGAACTAGCAATGAAAATTGCAAGATTGCTGCGACTACATGTTGAAGAAATTTTCGTTCTAGAGGATTAAAGATATCAGATAGCATTTATTTTAATCATCTGCCCCGTAATGATGAGAGAGTTTTCCGGTTCATGGAAACTCTCTTTTTAAAGCTCAAAAATAGTCTATTCAATTTTACCCTTGTCCATCTATATATCTATCGTAAAACTGGTATAAAAATTGCAAATAAACAGTTAAAATAGTATACTAGAAACATCGATTATGAAAACGTTTGCGTTTTTGATAGTGATTATTTAGGAGACAAACTATGGAATTAACAGCCATTTATCATAGACCAGAATCAGAGTATGCTTATCTGTACAAAGAAGGTCAGCTACATATCCGAATTAGAAGCAAGAAGGATGATGTCCAGAAGGTCATTTTGCACTATGGGGACCCCTTTATTTTCATTGATGATAAGTACGAATCTAAAAAAGAAATGACTAAAGTAACCTCGGATGCTTTATTTGATTATTGGCAGGTTACGGTTTCTGTTGATTTTGCACGGATTCAGTATCTCTTTGAACTCCTTGATGAGGAAGGTCAGGCTATTTTCTACGGTGATAAGGGTTGTGTGGAACATACTCAAGAAAACTTGGATGCTGAAGGTAATGGTTTCAAGCTTCCTTACATTCACGAAATCGACGGTTGCCAAGTTCCTAGCTGGGTTTCAAATACAGTTTGGTATCAGATTTTCCCGGAACGCTTTGCTAATGGAAATCCTAGCTTAACTCCAAATGGAGCTCGCGAGTGGGATGCTGAGATTTCTCCTGAAAGGGATGATTTTTTTGGTGGAGATTTGCAAGGAATTATCGACCATCTGGACTATCTCAAAGATCTAGGAATCACTGGGCTCTATCTCTGTCCGATTTTTGAAGCTACAACCAATCACAAGTACGATACGACGGATTATTTTGAAATTGACCGTCACTTTGGAGACAAGGAAGTCTTTCGTAATCTAGTAGAGGAAGCCCATAAACGGGGCATCAAAATCATGTTAGATGCAGTGTTTAACCATATCGGAGATCAGTCAGCCCAATGGCAGGATGTTCTAAGGAATGGAGAAAATTCCCCTTATAAAGATTGGTTCCATATCCAAGAATTCCCAGTTACTGAGGATAAACTTCAGAATCCAAGAGAATTGCCATACCATACCTTTGCTTTTGCCAGCTATATGCCTAAGTTAAATACAGCTAACCCTGAAGTCAAAGACTATCTTTTGAGGGTTGCAACCTACTGGATTGAAAATTTTGATATCGATACTTGGCGTTTGGACGTTGCAAATGAAATTGACCACCAGTTCTGGAGAGATTTCAGAAAGGCAGTTCTTGCTAAAAAGCCTGATTTGTACATATTGGGTGAAATCTGGCATACCTCACAACCTTGGCTACAAGGAGACGAGTTCCATGCTGTTATGAACTATCCACTCTCTGAAAGTATCAAGGACTATTTCTTGCGTCAGACTAAAAAGACGGAGCAGTTTATTTCAGAAATCAATAGCCAGTCTATGTACTATAAGCAACAAATCTCAGAGGTCATGTTTAATCTTCTGGATTCTCACGATACGGAGCGAATCCTCACAACTGCAAAAGGAAATGTGCAGCATGTCAAGGCAGCCCTTGCCTTCCTCTACCTTCAAAAAGGGACCCCTTGTATCTATTACGGAACAGAGCTGGCACTTAAAGGGGGACCAGACCCTGACTGCCGTCGTGTCATGCCTTGGGACCGTGTTTCTGAGGACAATGATATGCTGAATTTCATAAAGCAATTAATCAAGGTCCGTAAGGAAGTGGCAAGCATGATCCAGCATGGTTCCTATAGCTTGCAAGAAGTGAAACCAGATGTTCTATCCTTAATCTGGAACTACGAAGGAAAAGAAGTTCAGGCTATCTTTAACCAGTCTCCTGAGAATTTTGTTTTAGAAAGAGACTCTGTTGATTTAGCGAGTCATTGCCAGCTTGAAGATGAACATCAAGTCATCTTACCAGCTGGATTTGTAGTTACTGTTTCTGAGTAAAAAAGGAATAAAATAATGGCACTCAAGGAAGTTTATGATTATTTTCGTCACTATGATAAGGAAACTTATCAAGTTGTCGCCTGCATGGGCAATGAACCATCGGAAGAAGATGTTCAGGATTTTGAAAATCAATACGGCATTCGTCTGCCAGAAGATTTCAGGGAATTCACCATGTCATCTCTGGGAGGTCTCTTTATGGAAGTCAGGGAAGAGCTATGGCCAAGAGCCAAGGCTTACGATGTAGCCCCTTTTTGGACCTTCTGCCAAGGTATCAAGGTCTTGGGGATCGCCAATGGCATCCCAGACTTCTTAGACATTCGAATAAAAACCAAGGAATTACATGATTTAGGGTTTGTTGACTATATTCCATTTCTGTCTATCATCGGGGATGGAGATGTGATTTTCTGCTTTGATAAGGACAATCATATAGTAGCTCTAAATTGGTATAATAGTGGCGAAACTGAAGAGCTTGAATGTGATTTTTCAGGACTTTTACTCCAGCAAATTGCCGAGCTAGAAGAGCGTAAAAATGAGATGGTCAAGCTTTTGGAAAAGGGGAAATCTAGTCAATAATCTATAAGAAAATATCAGTTTGATAGTCCGTAAAAGAGGTTGGGACAAAAGATCCCGACCTCACTTTTTATTAGCAATCAAACTCTGACGTGGTAGCTGATTGAACTTTTTGTTCGTCTTTTATACTCTTCGAAAATCAAATTCAAACCACGTCAGCGTCGCCTTGCCGTATATATGTTACTGACTTCGTCAGTTCTATCTACAACCTCAAAGCAGTGCTTTGAGCAACCTGCGGCTAGCTTCCTAGTTTGCTCTTTGATTTTCATTGAGTGTTAGACTCCAAAAAGCTCCTAATCATCCTCGCGGGGCTGGGACTACGAAATCGAGACTTTGTCTATCGATTTCTGTCCCACCGCCTTTTTTAGTAAAACCATTCACTAAATGTACATTCAGATTTTTAAACTTTTCTACAAATTATAGAAAAAAGAATCAAAAGTATGATTTTTATGCTGCCAGTATTGAAGTTTCTTATATTATTTTATAAAATAGAAGCAAAATACTACTGAAAAAGTAGAGCGCTTACATAAAAATGGAAGCGGTTACGAATATAAGGAGGATCTTATGGGAAAAGATCATTGGAATCGAAAAAGAGTGTATAGTATCCGAAAATTTACCGTTGGAACTTGCTCTGTAGTCATCGGTACTTGCTCAGTCTTATTTGGAGCAAGTGTAGCTGCTGCAAATCCAGTAGCTGCGGAAGAAACTCCGATTACAGTTGCTACAGAAAAAGTAGAGGACGAATCTAAAAAAGAGAACCTTGTTGAAACGGCCAATTCAGTTGCTGATGAAGCAGTTGCTCCAAGCCACGAAGCTGAAAAAACACAGGACGATCAAACTCTACAATCAGACTCTGACAAAAAAGAGGATTCCATGCTAGATAAGAAACCTCAAGTAATTACTCAAGATCAATCTGCTCAAACGGAAAAACCGGACCTAAAACCGGCTACCAGCGAGGAGGTAAATCAATTGGTTGAGGACCGTAAAGTAGAATTTAACCAAAACTGGCATTTTAAACTCAATGCTAATGCCAAAGACGCCATCAAACCAGATGCAGATGTATCAAGCTGGAAGAAATTAGACCTTCCTCATGACTGGAGTATCTACAATGACTTCGATCATGATTCTCCTGCCCAAAACGAAGGTGGGCAACTCAATGGTGGTGATGCTTGGTATCGCAAGACCTTTAAACTAGATGAAAAAGATCTTAACAAGAATGTTCGCCTAGTCTTTGATGGTGTTTATATGGATTCGCAAGTCTATGTAAACGGTCAGCTAGTTGGTCACTATCCAAATGGTTACAACCAATTCTCTTATGACATCACTGATTATCTCAATAAAGACGGTCGTGAAAATGTCGTAGCTGTACATGCGGTTAATAAACAACCAAGTAGCCGTTGGTACTCAGGAAGTGGTATTTACCGCGATGTTACCCTTCAAGTCACAGATAAGGTTCATGCTGAGAAAAATGGAACAACTATCTTAACACCAGACCTTGAAAAACAACAAAATGGTAAGGTTGATACTCATGTAACAAGTAAGATTGTCAATACAGATGACAAAGATCATGAAATTGTTGCTGAATACCAAATTATCGAACGAAATGGTCAGGCTGTAACGGACGTGGTTCGTACAGATAGCCAAGTCTTGAAAGCTCATCAATCAACTAGTCTAAATGCTATTTTGCAAGTTGAGAAACCAAAACTTTGGACAGTCCTTAACGACAAGCCTGCCCTTTATGAGTTGGTGACTCGTGTTTATCGTGATGGTCAATTGGTCGATGCTAAGAAGGACTTGTTTGGTTACCGTTACTATAACTGGACACCAAATGAAGGCTTCTCTTTGAATGGTGAACGCATTAAATTCCATGGAGTTTCTCTTCACCATGACCACGGAGCTCTAGGAGCTGAAGAAAACTATAAGGCAGAATACCGTCGTCTGAAACAGATGAAGGATATGGGTGTCAACTCTATCCGTACAACCCACAACCCAGCTAGTGAGCAAACGTTGCAGATTGCTGCAGAACTAGGTTTGTTGGTCCAAGAAGAAGCCTTTGATACTTGGTACGGTGGTAAGAAACAGTATGACTACGGACGTTTCTTTGACAAAGACGCCACTCACCCAGATGCTAAAAAAGGTGAAAAATGGTCTGACTTTGACCTACGTACCATGGTCGAAAGAGGCAAGAACAACCCTGCTATTGTCATGTGGTCTATCGGTAATGAAATCGGTGAAGCAGACGGTAAGGCTCGTTCTCTAGCGACTGTAAAACGCTTGGTCCAAGTTATTAAAGCAGTTGATAAAACACGCTATGTCACTATGGGAGCAGACAAGTTCCGCTTTGGTGATGGTAGTGGTGATCATGAAAAGATTGCGAACGAACTTGATGCGGTTGGATTTAACTATTCAGAAGACAACTACAAGAAACTTCGTGCGAAACATCCAAATTGGTTGATTTACGGTTCAGAAACTTCTTCAGCAACTCGTACTCGTGGTAGCTATTTCCGTCCAGAAAGTGAGCTAGTTCATAGCAACCAAGCTTACCGTCATTATGAGCAATCAGACTATGGTAATGACCGTGTTGGTTGGGGTAAAACAGCCACTGCATCATGGACTTTTGACCGTGACAATGCTGGTTATGCTGGTCAGTTTATCTGGACAGGTACCGACTATATCGGTGAGCCTACTCCATGGCACAACCAAAACAACACACCAGTTAAGAGTTCTTACTTTGGTATCGTAGATACAGCTGGCATTCCTAAGAATGACTACTACTTGTACCAAAGCCAATGGGTTTCTGCTCAGAAGAAACCAATGGTTCACCTCCTTCCTCACTGGAACTGGGAAGATCCTACTCTGAAAGCAAATGTAGCGGACGCAGATGGTAAGATTCCTGTTCGTGCATTTTCAAATGCTGCCAGTGTGGAACTGTTCTTGAATGGCGAGTCTCTAGGTAAGAAAACCTTTAATAAGAAACAAACTAGTGATGGCCGTACTTACCAAGAAGGTGCCAATGCCAAGGAACTTTACCTTGAGTGGAAGGTTGCTTATCAACCTGGAAGCTTGGAAGCAGTAGCTCGCGATGAGTCTGGTAATGAAGTCGCTCGTGATAAGGTTACGACTGCTGGTGAGCCTGCAGGTGTTCGCCTAGTCAAAGAAGAAAATGCTATCGCAGCAGACGGAAAAGATCTCACTTATATTTACTACGAAATCGTTGATAGCGCTGGTAATGTAGTTCCAACTGCCAATAACCTTGTTCGCTTCCAGTTGCATGGACAAGGTCAGATTGTCGGTGTGGATAACGGTGAACAAGCAAGCCGTGAACGTTACAAAGAGCAAGCTGACGGTTCATGGGTTCGTAAGGCCTTCAATGGTAAGGGTGTTGTCATTGTCAAATCAACTGAGCAAGCTGGTAAATTTACCTTGACTGCTCACTCTGATCTCTTGAAATCTGATCAAACTACAATCTTTACAGGTAAGAAAGACCAAGCTGAAAAAACTGTCTTGGGTACAGAAGTTGCTAAAGTCCGTACTGTTATCGGTCAAGCACCGAAAATGCCTAAGAAGGTTGCATTTATCTACAGTGATGGTAGCCGTACAAAACTTCCAGTAGAATGGTCAGCAGTTGATGTCAATGAACCAGGAATTGTGACTGTTAAGGGTGTAGCAGATGGACGTGATGTAGAAGCGCGTGTTGAAGTCTTGGCTCTCGAAGCAGAATTGCCTGTAGTCAAGAGAATCGCTCCAAATACAGACCTAAATTCAGTTGACAAATCTGTTTCCTACGTATTATCAGATGGTACTGTAGCAAGCTATGATGTTAATAAGTGGGAAATTGCAGCTGAAGACCAAGCTAAACTAGCAATCCCAGGCTCTCGCATCCCAGCAAAAGGTATTTTAGAAGATGAAGAAATCGCTGCGACCTTGGTAGTTGCAGAAGGGGAAGCTGCTAATCCAGTAGTTCCAAGTGTAACTGTAGCAGATCAAGCGGTTGAAGGTCTTTCAACAGACCAACCTGTAAAATATCACAAGCTTGCTTATGGAGCAGCCTTGCCAGAGGTCAAAGCTACAGCTGAAAATGCTCAAGTGACAGTTATTCAAGCTAATGAAGCAAATGGTATGCGTGCAAGCATCCATGTTCAACCAAACGATGGTGGCCCACTACAAACTTATGCTATCCAATTCCTACAAGAGGCTCCACAAATTGAACGTTTGAGCCTAGAAGTTGAAAATGCAGCTACTTTGAAAGAAGACCAAACTGTCGGTATCAAGGTCTTGGCTCACTATCAAGACGGTACACAAGCAGTCTTGAAAGCTGATAAGGTTACCTTCTCAACTACAGGTGAAGGAGATGTAGCCGTTCGTAAAGGCATGCTTGAATTGCACAAACCTGGTCAAGTAACTCTGAAAGCTCAATTTGAAGGAGCAGAAGGTCAGATTGACTTGAACATTCAAGCAAATACTGAAAGCAAAGTCGTCCAAGCCATCCGTCCAGTTAGTGTCGTGACAGGTTTGAACCAAGAACCAAGTCTACCTGCTACTGTAACTGTAGAGTATGACAAAGGATTTCCGAAGGTTCACAAGGTGACTTGGCAAGCAGTTGCTAAGGAAGACCTTGCTAAATACCATAGTTTTGAAGTCCTAGGTAAAGTTGAAGGAATTGAGAAAGAAGCACATGCTAAGGTATCTGTCGAAGGTATCATTGCTGTCGAAGAAGTGAGCGTAACTACTCCAGTTGCAGAAGCTCCTCAACTACCAGAGAGCGTTCGTACTTACCACTCAAATGGCCAAGTCTCTTCAGCTAAAGTAACTTGGGACGCAATTGAACCAAGCCAATACGCACAAGAAGGCAAGTTTACTGTGACAGGACATGTCGAAGGTACTCAACTACCAACTAAACTTCATGTTCGTGTGTCTGCTCAGACAGAAACTGGTGCTAATATTTCTGACCAGTGGACTGGTTCAGAATTGCCACTTGCCTTTGCATCAGACTCAAACCCTAGTGACTCAGTAGCCAATGTCAATGACAAATTGATTTCTTATAACAATCAACCAGCAAACCGCTGGACAAACTGGAACCGTACAAGTGAAGCATCCGTGGGAATTCTCTTTGGTGACTCTGGTATCATGTCTAAACGATCAGTTGATAACCTCAATGTAGCCTTCCACGAAGACCACGGTGTTGGTGCACCTAAATCCTATGTCATCGAATACTATGTCGGTTCAGCAACTCCAACAGTTCCTAAGAATCCAAGCTTCGTAGCACGCGAAGACCATGTCTTTAATGACGATAAAAACTGGAAAGAAGTAACAAATCTCAAGGCTCCAGATCAAGTCAGAGCTGGAGAAATGACCCACTTTAGCTTTGATAAAGTCAACACTTACGCAGTTCGTATCCGCATGGTTAGACCAGATGGTAAATGGGGAACTTCTATTACAGAAATGCAAATCTTCTCTAAACAAGTAGCTGCAGCTAAGAATGCTCAAGCACAAATTCAAGTAGATGGAAAAGATTTGCCAAACTTTAACCCAGGCTTGACTGACTACTATCTAGAAGCAAGCCAAGGAAAAGCTCCAGCTGTTACAGCAAGTGTCACTGAAAATGGTATTGCAACAGTTGTACCTAGCGTAGGTGAAGGAGATCCAGTTCGTGTTGTTGTCAAGGCTGAAAACGGAGATATCCTAGGTGAATACCGCCTACACTTCACAAATGATAAAGATTTGCTCGCAAGTAAACCTGTTGCTGTTGCCAAATCCTCTCGCTTGGTTGCTAAAGGACAAACCCTTGAGTTACCAACAAAAGTTCCTGTCTACTTCACAGGAAAATCTGACTATGAAGTGAAAGACTTGGCTGTTGACTGGGAAGCAGTTCCAGCAGAAAATCTAACAAAAGCAGGTGAATTTACAGTTCATGGTCGCGTTTTGGGTACTGATTTAACTGCTGAAGTGGCTGTTCGTGTAACAGACAAACTCGGTGAAAACCTTTCAGACAACCCAGACTTCGATGACGATAGCAACCGTTCATTTGCCTCAGCAACTAACGATATTGATCCAAACTCTCATGACCGTGTAGATTATGTTAACGATGGTTCAGATGATGAAACCCGTCGTTGGACTAACTGGTCTCCAACTCCATCTGAAAATCCAGAAGTTTCAGTAGGGGTTATCTTCAGAGAAAATGGTAAGATTGTTGAACGTACAGTAGCTGAAGGAAGCATTCGCTTCTTTGCAGATGGTGGAACAGATGCACCTTCTAAACTCGTCCTAGAACGCTATGTGGGACCAGAATTTGATTCACCAGAATATTACTCTAACTACCAACCATACGATCCAGAACATCCATTCAACACTCCTTCTAACTGGGAGAAAGTTGAATACCGTGCGGATCAAGAGGTTCAAGCAGGAACTGACATCCATGTAACCTTTGCACCGGTCAAAGCTAAAGCTATGAGATGGCGCATGGACAGAAAAGCAGACAAGAAGGGTGTGGCTATCACTGAAATGGCCTTTATCGCTCCAAGTGAAGCTCCTAAAGACAATACAGCTTCTAAACTTCTAGTAGATGGTAAAGAGCTTGCTGACTTCTCAGAAGATCGTGCAGACTACCAAGTAACTTATAGTGGAAACCGTCCTAAAGTGACCGTTGAAGCTGGTGAAAACGTAGCGGCAACAGTTGTCGATAGTGGTGACGATAAACTTCCAGTCTTGGTACGTCTCGTTTCAGAAAGTGGTAAACACGTCAAGGAATACCGTATCCAATTGACCAAAGAAAAGGTTGAAACTGGAAAAGTTGCCCCAGCTGTTCAGGAAGAGCTTCCTAGCCTAGAAGTGGTAGAAGAAGCTCTCAGCTTCAAGACAGTGAAGAAAGAAGATCCAACTCTAGCAGAAGGTGAAACTCGTGTAACTCAAGCAGGTCGTGAAGGTAAAGAACGTATCCTGACTGAAGTAGCACTAGATGGAAGCCGTACTGAAAAACTTCGCGAAACTATTGAAGCACCACAAGATGAGATTGTCTTAGTCGGAACTAAGAAAGAAGTATCTGGTAAAACAGATCCAGCTATCCATGAAGTTCCAGAATTTACTGGTGGAGTAAATGGTGTCGAAGCAGCTGTTCATGAAGTTCCAGAATACACAGGAGCTATTGGCACAGCAGGCGATGAAGCAGCACCAGTAGTAGAAGTACCAGAATTCACAGGTGGTGTGAATGGCGCAGAAGCTGCTGTTCATGAAGTACCTGAGTTCACTGGTCATGTAAATGGTTCAGAAGGAACTACCCACCAAGTTCCACACTTTGAAGGTGGCGTTCCTGGTGGAGAAGGGACTAGTCACCGAGTTCCAGAATTTACTGGACGTGTGAATGGTTCAGCCCCAACTACAGTTGAAACTCCAGCATACAGAGATGAGCAGTCACAAGTAGCTCTTGCTATGTCACAAGACAAGACCTACCAAGCGCCTGCAAGTCATCAAAATATCCTCCCTGAAACAGGTACTAAGGAAAATACAACCCTTGCAACAGCAGGTGTTGTAGGAGCATTACTTGGTCTCTTTGCAATGGGAAAGAAAAAAGAAGACGAATAAGATGATGTAAAAACATCTAAGTCATAGAGATTGGTTCAAGAGACTAATCTCGATCATAAAAAGCGGACAAAACTAGTTTTCTGATCTACAGAGACTGGTCTTGTTCGCTTTTTTGCTCATACATCAGTTGCTAAAAGAAGACCAGAGATGATATTCGACAAAAAACTAAAGTAACAAACTAGAGGAATTGCATCAGAAACATGGTGAGTAAGGCATGGCTATACTGAATTGGATTCAGCGTATCTGAGGACTTTGAAAATCTCTCTAAAGTCTACAGGGATAAGCTTTCTTTCTCTCCTCAAAAGAGTTATAATAAAGATGAAAATAGGGATAGAAGAGGAGGAGATAGGATGGCTTATATTGAAATGAAAAACAGCTATAAGAGGTATCATACTGGAGATACGGAAATCGTGGCCAATCGAGATGTCAACTTCGAGATTGAAAAGGGAGAACTGGTCATTATCCTTGGTTCATCTGGAGCAGGAAAGTCAACAGTTTTGAATATTCTAGGTGGGATGGATACAAATGATGAAGGGCAAGTTTGGGTTGATGGGACTAACATTTCTAACTATACATCTCATCAGAGAACAAACTATCGGAGAGATGATGTTGGCTTTGTCTTTCAATTTTACAACCTGGTTTCTAACTTGACTGCTAAGGAAAATGTCGAGCTGGCATCAGAAATAGTCTCAGATGCCTTGGATCCAGAACAGGTTCTCAAGGATGTAGGATTAGGACACCGTCTTAATAATTTTCCAGCCCAGCTATCAGGTGGTGAGCAACAACGGGTCTCCATTGCTCGAGCTGTGGCTAAAAATCCTAAAATTCTCCTTTGTGATGAACCAACGGGAGCTTTGGACTACCAGACTGGTAAGCAGGTTCTGAAGATTCTTCAAGATATGTCACGTAAAAAAGGAGCCACCGTTATCATCGTGACTCATAATGCTTCGCTAGCTCCTATAGCTGATCGCGTGATTCAGATGCATGATGCCAGTGTCAAGAGTGTTGTCCTCAATCCTCAACCACAGGATATTGATGATTTGGAGTACTGAGATGAAAAGAAAAACATATTGGAAAGACCTGCTCCAGTCTTTCACAGGTTCAAAGGGACGGTTTTTATCCATCCTAACTCTGATGATGTTAGGTTCTTTAGCCGTGGTTGGTCTCAAAGTAGCCAGTCCCAATATGGAGCGAACAGCTTGGGCTTATCTGAAAGATACTAATACGGCAGATGTGACCGTCATAGGAGATTATGGGCTTGATCAGGCGGACCAAGAAGAATTGCAAACTCTATCAGGAGTAGATGTCGAGTTTGGTTATATGACAGATTTGACTCTGGCAAATAGTGAAGATGCCATACGAATCTTTTCAAATACTGATAAGATTTCAAAATTTCAAGTAACGGAAGGTCGTTTGCCTGAAAAAGAAGATGAATTGGCCTTGGCGGACTTTTGGAAAGATCGCTATCAGATTGGTCAAGTCATTTATTTGAGTCAAAAAAAGGGCAGTAATTCTCAATTAAAGCGGGATAGTTATACCATTACAGGCTTTGTCCACTCTCCAGATATTTTCTCAAAAACGGATATGGGGAGTTCAGCCAGTGGTAATGGGAATTTAGCAGCTTACGCTGTCGTAACTGAAGAAAATTTTAAGAGCTCTGTTTACACGATTGCCCGCCTGCGTTTTGCTAGCCTAACAGATGTCAATCCTTTCTCTAGTGATTACGAAAAGAAGCTAGAGGAAGAAGAGGAGACTTTAAAGGAACTAGTTGCTGATAATGGACAAGCGCGGCTAGAGAAAATGAAGAAGGATGCCCAAGAGTCCCTTGATGAAGGCAAGAAACAACTGGATGAAGCAGAGACCAACTTGACAGCTGGCAAGAAACGCCTGCAGGAAATCGAAACGCGTCTACAAGCTCAAGAAAATCAAGTGAGCCAACTACCAGAACCCTACAAAAGTCAAGCATCTACTCAGTTAGGAGAAGCTAAGGAACAACTGAAGCAGGAAAAGGAAAAACTAAGTCAAGCTGAAAGCGATCTTGCTAACGAAAAGGCAAAATGGCAGACCAGTCAGGATGAAATCAATGCTCTGACAGAGCCAAGCTATCATGTCTACAATCGAAAGAGTTCTCCTACTGGTCAAGGTTATCTCATGTATAGTAACTCGGCCATGAGTATTCGTGCCGTAGGGAATATTTTTCCAGTTGTTCTCTATGCCGTAGCAGCCATGGTTACCTTTACCACCATGACACGATTTGTAGACGAAGAAAGGACCAATGCAGGGATTTTCAAAGCTCTAGGCTACCATAGCAAGGATATCATTGCTAAGTTTGTGATTTATGGTCTGGTTGCTGGTACTCTTGGCACCCTTCTAGGAATTCTGATTGGTCACTACATCCTAGCACCTACTATTTCGCATATCATCACTGAACGAATGATCGTTGGTGAGAGTCAGCAGTATTTCTATTGGACCTATAGTTGCTTGGCTTTGGGACTAAGCTTAGTAGCTAGTGTCCTACCTGCCTACCTTGTATCTAGCAGAGAATTGCATGAAGAAGCAGCACAATTATTACTACCCAAGCCACCAGTCAAGGGCTCAAAGATTCTCTTGGAGCGGATAACCTTTATCTGGTCTCATTTGAGCTTTACCCAAAAGGTAACTGCCCGCAATATTTTCCGTTATAAACAACGCATGCTGATGACCATTTTTGGGGTTGCAGGTTCAGTAGCCCTCCTCTTTGCAGGGCTTGGTATTCAATCTTCTGTGGCAGGAGTTGCTGATAGACAGTTTAAGGATCTGCAACAATATCAGATGATTCTCTCTGTCAATTCTCGAGCTTCAAATTCTGATAAGGCCAAGCTAGAAGAAAAATTGCAGAGTGATGAAGTTGAAAACTATCGTTTAATTTCTTCCAAACAGGTTGAGGAAAAGTATGCTGGCAAGGCAGGTGTTCAGACAGTGACTATCATGGTAACGGATCAAGATGATCTGGCACCCTTTGTCCTCTTAGAAAAAAATGGGGAAAAACTGAGCTTATCCAATGGTGTCGTGTTGACTGAAAAATTAGCCCAGTTGGCAGGAGTTTCCCTTGGTGACAACTTTACAATAGATGGAAAAACCTTTAAGGTTGGAGCCATTACCGAACACTACGTGGGCCATTTTGTTTATATGAATCAGGCAACCTATGAGGAAATTTATGGTCAAGCTCCCAAGATGAACACCTATCTGGTCCAACTTAAGGATAAAAGTGAAGGGAATACTGAAAGAGTCGCAGGAGAATTTATGGACCAGGCAGCTGTCAGTGGCCTCGTTCAAAATGCCTCCACCATTCAGCTCTTTGAAAGTTTTGCTAATTCTCTGAATCATACCATGGCGATTTTGGTGCTGGTATCGGTGCTATTAGCCATCGTGATTCTCTATAATTTGACCAATATCAATGTTGCTGAACGGATTCGGGAACTCTCAACCATCAAGGTTCTTGGTTTTCATAACAAAGAAGTGACCCTTTACATCTATCGGGAAACCATCCTATTGTCACTAATTGGAATGATTGTAGGATTGCTATCAGGCTTTTATCTTCATCAATTTCTCATTCAGATGATCGCACCCGGTACCTTCCGTTTTCAACCGAAGGTCGGCTGGGAAGTGTATCTCATCCCAATTCTAGCTGTTAGTGTCATTTTGACCATCCTAGGAGTTTTTGTCAATCATTATCTCCGAAAGGTAGATATGCTTGAAGCCCTCAAGTCTGTAGAATAGTTGGTAGAGTACAAAAACAAATAAGAAAGCCCTTTGTGGCTTTTTTATTTTCATAAAAATGGTAAAATAGTAAGAGTAGAAATGGAGTTCTAGATATGAAACGAATTGATCAATTTGAAAATAAGAAAGTATTAGTCCTAGGTTTGGCTAAATCAGGTGAGTCAGCAGCTCGTCTCTTGGACAAGTTGGGTGCTATTGTAACGGTTAATGATGGCAAGCCTTTTGAGGAAAATCCAGCTGCGCAAAGTCTCTTGGAAGAGGGCATCAAGGTTGTCACAGGTGGACATCCTTTGGAATTGTTGGATGAAGATTTTGCACTTATGGTAAAGAATCCAGGAATTCCTTATAGCAATCCTATGATTGAAAAAGCACTAGAAAAAGGTATTCCAGTATTGACTGAAGTTGAGTTGGCCTACTTGATTTCAGAAGCTCCAATCGTCGGTATTACAGGTTCAAATGGTAAGACTACGACCACGACCATGATTGGAGAAGTTTTGACTGCTGCGGGGCAAAATGGTCTTTTATCAGGGAACATCGGTTATCCTGCTAGTCAAGTGGCTCAAACTGCGACAGATAAGGATACTCTTGTCATGGAGCTATCCTCTTTCCAACTAATGGGAATCCAGGAATTCCATCCTGAAATTGCTGTTATCACTAACCTGATGCCAACCCATATTGACTATCACGGTTCTTTTGAAGCTTATGTTGAAGCTAAGTGGAATATTCAAAGCAATATGACAGCTACTGATTACCTAGTTTTGAACTTCAACCAGGAATTAGCTAAAGAGCTTGCGACAAAGACAAATGCGACTGTAGTACCATTTTCAACACTTGAAAAGGTTGACGGAGCTTATCTTGAAGATGGTCAACTCTACTTCCGTGGTGAAAAAGTCATGGCAGCTGATGAAATCGGTGTTCCAGGTAGCCACAATGTGGAAAATGCTCTTGCCACCATTGCTGTTGCTAAACTTCGTGGTGTTGACAATGAAACTATTAAGGAAACCTTGTCAGCCTTTGGTGGAGTTAAACACCGTCTCCAATTTGTAGACCAAATCAATGGGGTGAAATTCTACAACGATAGTAAGTCAACCAATATCTTGGCAACTCAAAAAGCCTTGTCTGGATTTGACAATAGTAAGGTTGTCCTGATTGCTGGTGGTTTGGACCGTGGAAATGAGTTTGATGAATTGGTTCCAGACATCACTGGTCTTAAGAAAATGGTCATCCTCGGTCAGTCTGCAGAGCGTGTCAAACGTGCAGCGGACAAGGCTGGTGTGGCTTATGTGGATGCAACTGATATTGCTGACGCAACTCGCAAGGCTTATGAACTTGCAGAAGCAGGAGATGTGGTTCTCCTCAGTCCTGCTAATGCTAGCTGGGATATGTATGCCAACTTTGAGGTACGTGGAGATCTTTTCATCGACACTGTAGCGGAGTTAAAGGGATAATATGAAAAAAATAGTATTTACAGGTGGGGGAACGGTTGGACACGTTACCCTCAACCTTTTGTTAATGCCTAAGTTCATCGAAGATGGCTGGGAAGTCCACTATATTGGTGACAAAAACGGAATTGAGCATCATGAAATTCTCAAGTCAGGTTTAGATATCACCTTCCATTCGATTGCAACTGGGAAATTGCGTCGTTATTTCTCATGGCAAAACATGGTTGACGTCTTTAAGGTTGCTTTTGGAATTCTTCAATCGCTCTTTATCATGCTTCGAGTTCGTCCACAAGCCCTATTTTCTAAGGGTGGATTTGTATCTGTTCCGCCTGTTATTGCAGCGCGAGTATGCAGAGTACCAGTCTTTATCCACGAGTCTGACCTCTCTATGGGATTGGCCAATAAAATTGCCTATAAATTTGCGACTAAAATGTACTCTACTTTTGAGCAACCGTCTAGCCTCACTAAGGTAGAGCATGTAGGAGCCGTGACCAAGGTTTCTGGTCCAATCATGGAAGAGCCTGAAGAAATGGTGGATATCCGAACTTCTTTCAATGATAAGCTACCAACTCTTCTTTTCGTCGGAGGTTCTGCTGGTGCGCGTGTCTTTAACCAATTAGTTACAGACCATAAGGAAGAGCTGACTAGTCGTTATAATATCATCAATCTAACAGGGGATGCTAGCTTAAATGAACTAAGTTCAAACCTCTACCGTGTTGACTACGTGACTGAACTCTATCAACCGCTCATGAATCTGGCTGATGTAGTCATCACTCGTGGTGGTGCCAATACTATTTTTGAACTTCTTGCCATGGCTAAATTGCATGTCATTGTCCCTCTAGGGCGTGAAGCCAGCCGTGGAGATCAGATTGAAAATGCGGCTTACTTTGTGAAAAAAGGCTATGCTGAGGAGTTGCAAGAGGGCGATTTGACCTTGTCTACTTTAGAAGAAAAAGTAAGCAAGCTTTTGACCCACAAAGAAGACTACCAGAACACGATGAAGAATTCTCATGAATTAAAATCTGTGGCGGATTTTTATGCGCTACTAAAAAAAGATCTATCATAAGGAAAATCGATGTCAAAGGATAAGAAACAAGAGCCAACTCAAGGCAAGGAATTGTCAGAGTGGCAAAAACGAAATCAAGAATATCTTAAAAAAAAAGCTGAAGAAGAGGCCCAACTAGCCAAAGAAAAGGCCCAAGCAGATACCAATAAAAAAGAAGCGGCAAAAGCTCTAGAAGAAGAAGCCACCTTATCAGAGTGGCAGAAGCAGAACCGTGAATATCTGCGCAAAAAGGCTGAAGAAGAGACAAAGGAAGAACAAGAGTCAGACTTATCTGAAGATACTGAGGCAGAAGAGACCTCAGATTCTAATCCTGAAGAGCAGAAGGAGAGTGCAGAAGACCAGTCCTCTCCTGAGAATGAGGAGGAAACTACTGAACCAGAACAAGTAGAAGAAGAGGATGAAAAATCTGAAGAAACGTCTAATGAAACAAAAGTAGAAGAAAAGAGATCTAAGTCTAAGAAAAAGATTGCTAAGCCTTCTATTCCAAGTGTTCATATCTGGCGTGCTGTTACGATTCTAATCCCAAGTTTGCTTGTCTTGTTCTTTTCCATCTATCTCTTGACGCCATACTCAACTTTGAAAAACATAGAGGTTACTGGTACTGTAGAGACCAATGCAGACCAAATCAAAGAGGCTTCAAGGATTCGTGATAGTGACTATACCTTTGGTCTACTCCTCAATAAAGACAAACATGCTGAGATGATTAAGTCCAATCACTGGATTGAATCTGCTAGCATTCATTATCAATTCCCGATCAATTTTACCATCCAGGTCAAGGAATACGGGATTGTAGCCTATTATGTTTCTGGAGAGGATCATTATCCGATTCTTTCTAGTGGGACTGTGGAAACCAGTCCAGTTAGTCTAGTCAGTCTTCCTGAAACCTATATGTCTGTACTCTTTAACGATGAGCAGCAAGTCAAAACCTTGATTGAACAACTGGCTGAAGTCAGCCCAGAGATTAAGCAGGCTATCAAAACGATTGAATTGGCTCCAACTAGTGTAACCAGTGATCTGCTCAAAATTACCATGTATGATACGGATGAGATTTTGGTTCCTCTATCGGAATTAGGCAAAAAATTGCCTTACTATAGCAAGATTAAACCCCAATTAACAGTTCCAAGCGGTATTGATATGGAAGTTGGGATCTATAGTTATAGCTTGACGGATAAGGCTTTAGAAGAAGCAAGAATCAAAGCTAAAGAAGAGGAAAAGAAGAAGCAGGAAGAAGAAAAGAAAAAACAAGAAGAGCAAGGAAATCAAACTCAGAATCAAACTCAAAATCAAACAACCCAACAATCACAGAGTCGTTAAGTTTGAGATGATTCTGTTGACTTGATGATGAGTCATGTTTTCTACAAGTTCAATTACTGTTTTTTACTTGACAACTACCGCTTTAAATAATAGAATAGTAAAAAACCTTTAAAGCAGTCCAGAGAGGCAGCTAAGGTTAGACGGTGAAAGGGTGGACTCTACCCATTTTTCGTGGAACCTTGCTGTAGGCAGGTTCCTTTTTTCATGCTCTCTAGCTAACAAAGGTAAAAGGAGAAAAGTATGCGCGAATCTCGTCCGGTTATTGCTCTTGATTTTCCAAGTTTTGAGGCAGTCAAGAAATTTTTAGCTCTTTTTCCAGCTGAAGAGAGCCTCTATCTAAAGGTAGGTATGGAGCTCTATTATGCTACAGGTCCGGAGATTGTTTCTTATTTGAAAGGCTTGGGACATAGCGTCTTTCTAGATCTCAAACTCCATGATATACCTAATACAGTCAAGTCAGCCATGAAAGTTTTGTCTCATCTGGGCGTTGACATGACCAACGTTCACGCAGCAGGTGGTGTTGAAATGATGAAGGCTGCGCGTGAAGGTCTTGGAAAAGAAGCCAAATTGATTGCTGTTACCCAGTTGACTTCAACTTCTGAAGAACAAATGAGAGACTTTCAAAATATCCAAACCAGTCTTCAAGAATCGGTCATTCATTATGCCAAGAAAACTGCTGAAGCCGGTTTAGATGGTGTGGTTTGTTCGGCTCAGGAAGTCAAACTCATCAAAGAAGCTACCAACCAAGATTTTATCTGCCTGACACCAGGTATTCGTCCAGCAGGGGCTGCAGTTGGAGACCAAAAACGAGTTATGACACCTGCAGATGCTTATCAGATTGGTAGTGACTATATCGTTGTCGGCCGCCCAATCACTCAAGCCGCTGATCCAGTAGCAGCTTATCATGCTATCAAGGATGAATGGACACAGGACTGGAATTAAAGAACTAGATTATAAAAATAAAAGGAGAACCCCATGACACTTGCTAAAGACATTGCTAGCCATCTATTGAAAATTCAAGCCGTTTACCTCAAGCCAGAAGAGCCCTTTACTTGGGCATCAGGCATTAAGTCACCGATTTATACGGACAACCGAGTGACGCTTGCTTACCCAGAAACGCGTAGCTTGATTGAAAATGGCTTTGTGGAAGCCATCAAGGCAGAATTCCCAGAGGTAGAAGTCATTGCAGGAACAGCGACTGCAGGTATTCCTCATGGTGCCATCATCGCTGACAAGATGAACTTGCCATTTGCCTATATCCGCAGCAAACCAAAAGACCACGGTGCTGGAAATCAAATTGAGGGTCGTGTAGCCCAAGGACAAAAGATGGTCGTTGTTGAAGATTTGATTTCAACTGGTGGTTCAGTTCTCGAAGCCGTAGCAGCTGCCAAACGTGAAGGAGCGGACGTATTAGGTGTCGTAGCTATCTTCAGCTACCAATTACCAAAAGCTGATAAGAACTTTGCCGATGCTGGTGTCAAACTAGTAACCCTTTCAAACTACAGCGAGTTGATTCATCTGGCACAAGAAGAAGGCTACATTACTCCAGAAGGACTTGACCTCCTAAAACGTTTTAAAGAAGACCAAGAAAATTGGCAAAATGCTTAAGGTATATAAAAATCAGGTAATCCTAAGGGTTACCTGATTTCTTTTTATTCTCGGAAAGTGTTAGTCGACTTTTCCACCTTCAACAACCAGGTCATCTGCTTTGGCAGCATCACCGTAAGTTGGGTGAAGTGTTTTTTCATAATCCTTGTGGAAGAAGTTTTCCTTACCTAATTTTTCGATTTCTTGGTTGATGTAGTCGAGTAGTTCTTGGTTACCTTTTTGAACTGCTGGTGCAATCGTATCTGGATCACCAAGAGAAGTAATTCCTACTTCATATCCTTTGTTTTCAAGGGCCCAAGCTAGGACTTCAGTATTGTCAGTAGAAAAGGCATCTCCACGTCCATCAAGAAGGGCTTGATAGGCATCGCTATATTGGTCATATTTTTGAAGTTTTACTTCTGGGTGATTTTTCTCAAAGTAAGTTTCAGCAGTCGTTCCTTTTGTAACGATCAAGGTTTTGCCTTCAAGTTGCTTAACATCTGTAATTAGACCAGTCTTAGGTGACACAACACCGAGAGAAACTTTCATGTAAGGAAGGGCAAAGTCAACTTGTTTCTTGCGTTCGTCAGTAACTGTGAAGTTGGCAAGGGTGATATCAACTTTGTTTGAAATCAAGTATTCAGCACGGTTAGCTGCATCCACTGATACATATTTCGGTTTGACACCAAGGTCTTGTGCTAATTGGTTACCAAGTTCGATATCGTAACCTTGGTAAGAACCATCGTTGTCAACATAACCAAATGGTTTTTTATCTCCAAATACCGCGATTCGAAGTTCGCCACTTTTCTTAATTTCATCAATGGTGCGAGCTTTAGCAGTTGCCTTCGTAGATGAAGCATCAGAGCTTCCGCCTGAACTACAAGCTGTGACAAAGATAAGCGCAAATGCTAGAGCAAAAACAGTTAGAATTGGTTTAAGTAGTTTCATAATAATCTCCTTTATTGATTATAGATATGAGCCAAACTGGCTAAAGTCAAAGACGTTTAAAAATTCTTGTGCTCGTTTTGTTTGTGGATTTGTGAAGAATTCCTGAGCAGTTCCTTCTTCAGCAATTTTCCCTTGGTCAAGGAAGATAATGCGGTCCGCAATGGCTTGGGCAAACTGCATTTCATGGGTTACCAGAATCATGGTACGCCCTTCTTGAGCCAAGTCATTGATAAGTTCCAGAACCTCACGCACCATTTCTGGATCTAGTGAAGCCGTTACCTCGTCAAAGAGGATAATTTCTGGATGCATGAGAAGGGCACGAACGATGGCTACCCGTTGCTTCTGTCCACCAGATAATTGACGAGCGAAGCTATGTTGTTTATCTAGAAGTCCGACACGTTCCAGTAGTTGTAGGGCTTCTTCTGTTACTTCTTTCTTGTCGCGTCCTTGAGCCTTGATAGGTCCTAAGATAAGATTTTGAAGGACATCCAAGTGAGGAAAGAGTTCATAACTTTGAAAGACCATACCGATTTTTTGGCGAACCAAGTGAAAATCTTTTTTATTTTCAACGATGGACTGACCATCCAGTAGGATATCTCCCCCTTGAATACTTTCTAAACCATTGAGACAGCGAAGAAGGGTACTTTTCCCACAACCAGACGGCCCTAGGATGACGACCACTTCCCCCTTTTTAATATCTAAAGAAAGTCCTTGGAGGATAGGATTGTCTCCGAAGGATTTTTTTAGTTCCTTGATTTCTAAAATAGTTTCAGACATTTAGTTCCTCCAATGTTTTTCTAAGTGAGTAGATAGTTTGGAAATAGGGAAGCAAACCGCGAAATACAAGACTAGGATGGTTCCATAAATCCAAAAGGAAGCTGTTGGGATGGTCAAACGATTGCTATCGATGATTTGTTGTCCAACCTTGGTAACTTCAACAACCCCAATCAAAACCACCAAGGAAGTTGTTTTGATCATCCGAGTGACAAGATTGATAGCTTGTGGTAACAGTCTTCTCAAGACCTGTGGGATGATGATGTAGTAGTAGAGTTGGAACTTGGTCAAGCCTAGCGCTTGACCGCTCTCAAACTGATGTTTCGGTAGGGAAGTGATCGCCCCACGAACCAGATCTCCCATCTCAGCCGTTCCCCAGAGGGTGAAAACGATAATAGCAGAAGTCTCACCAGAAATATTGATATTAAAGTTTCGAGCTAAACCAAAGTAAACGATGAAAAGGAGCACCAGCTGGGGCATGATCCGGATAAATTCTAGATAAAAACGAGTCAAGAAACGAATGATTCTAGAATGAGAAGTCATGATAATTCCCATCACCGTTCCGAAAATCATGGATAAGAGGACAGACAGGATAGAAATCCCAATTGTGACTCCCAATCCCTGTAAAATTCTCAGGAGATTATTTCCCTGAAAGAGTACTTGCATTCCCGAATCCTGCATGACGGAGTCTCCTTTCTATCCAGCTAAAGACTAGTGAAATTGGTAGAAGCATGATGAGGTAAGCAACCACCAACATAGCCAGCGCAATATCTGTCTCATAATAGAGTCCAATCAAATCCTTAGCAACGTACATAAGGTCAGCAAGGGCAACTGCTGAAAAGACAGAAGTTTCCTTGATCAGGAAAATAACATTGGCACTAAAGGATGGTAGAGCCACCGCTGTCGCTTGTGGAAGAACCACGTAGCGAAAAACCTGAAATGGTGTAAGGCCAATGGCTAAACCAATTTCATGCTGGGTTTGGCTAACTGCTTCTAGCCCGCTTCGGAAGGATTCTGCCATGTAGGAACCACCTAAGAAGATGAGCCCGACTGTTGCACAGACTTCTGAAGAAAGAACAATCCCTATTCGAGGTAGACCAAAGTAGAGAAAGAAAAGTTGTATCAAAAGGGGTGTATTTCGTGACAATTCTATATAGGCTGTTGCCAACTGTGAGAAAACAGGAAGGCGGTAATGCCGGATGACGCTGACGATGAGCCCTAGCAAAAAAGAACCTAGAATTCCCCAAACTGCAATATGCAAGGTCAGAAAGAATGCCTTTTGATAGAGTGGTAGATATTGTTCAACAATGGACCAATCCAAAAGTAGAACCTCCCATCTAGGAAAATGATACAGTTATTGTAGCATTAAAAGAGAGCTTTGGATAATATGTATTTTTTATTGTGGCGATAAAAAATATTTATAGCGGCGATAAATTTTAAAAATGTGATTTCTTTGGTTGACAAATGTAGATTTTGAGAGTATACTGATAATTGTAATTGACAAATGTAGATTTTGGAGGTGTACTGATGCAGATTTCGGATGCAGAATGGCAGGTCATGAAGATTATCTGGATGCAGGGAGAACAGACTAGTACTGATCTGATAAAAGTATTAGAGAAAAGGTTCAGTTGGTCCAAATCCACGATCCAGACACTCTTGGCCCGTTTGGTGGAGAAAGAATGTTTGACTCGGGAAAAACAGGGCAAGTCCTTTGTCTATTCGGCCCTTTTAACGCTAGATGATAGTAGGGGCTTAATGGTTCAGGATATCAAAGACAAGCTTTGTTCTCGAAGAATAAAGCTCTTGCTAGCTGATTTGATTGAAGAATGTGACTTTACCCTAGCTGACTTGGAAGGTTTGGAAGAAGTGATTTCAAAGAAAAAAGCAAGTGCTGTAACAGAAGTAAGATGTAATTGTATGTAAAGGAGACGCTATGTTAAATCTATTTGTATCTATTGTTGTTTTAGGAATGATTGCTTTTATCCTCTTTTGGTTTTTCAAAAAACCGCAAGAAGATGCTAAGAGAGCCCAACAAAAGAATGGCTATCAAGAAATTCGAGTGGAGGTCATGGGAGGATATACTCCAGAAACCATTATCCTCAAAAAATCGCAACCTGCTCGCATTATTTTTGATCGAAAAGATCCTTCACCTTGCTTGGACCAAATCGTATTTCCAGACTTTGGTGTGCATGCAGACCTACCTATGGGAGACCAATATGTGGTGGAAATCACTCCTGAAGAAGCCGGAGAATATGGTTTCTCTTGTGGCATGAACATGATGCACGGTAAGATGATTGTAGAATAGGAGAAGGATATGACTGAAATTGTAAATGCAAGTCTTGAAAATGGTGTTCAAAAAATCCGTATCACGGCAGACAAAGGCTACC
>OCLG01000024.1_pt1 | contig 159615 bp, 138 predicted proteins | sample 1548111 | NCBI WGS metagenome assembly OCLG01 (sample SAMN05301508, study PRJEB22388) | human oral metagenome | isolation source: Infant 2 DOL 28 oral | host: Homo sapiens | place: USA: Pittsburgh, Magee-Womens Hospital of UPMC | collected 2013/2014 | reverse complement strand
GAACGCCGGAAGTAGTTGGGGGTTGCCCCCTGTGAGATATGGAAGTCGCTTAGCTTTAATCCGCCATAGCTCAGTTGGTAGTAGCGCATGACTGTTAATCATGATGTCGTAGGTTCGAGTCCTACTGGCGGAGTAGTTAAGAAAAAAGAGGTTTAGGCCTCTTTTTTTGTAATTAATAATCTATTTAGTGTTATTTGGTGTGAGATATTTTTGCTGAGTAAAGTTTCAGAGCCCTCCGTTTTCGATCAAGGAGATCTTTTTAGTACTTTAATTGAGGGTAGCGAAGAGGCTAAACGTTGCGGACTGTAAATATGATCCTTCGAGGGGTTCGCATCCTTCCGCTTCCATTATCTTAGTTTTTGAAATTTAGGTAGTATATTTGTTCCTATTCTGTCAACTTTTCCTATTTGTTATCTTTTTGAGGTTGGTATTTGAGCAATTCAGGATTTTATAATAACTGTTTATAATTTTTTGTTAGAATAAGGTCATAAAAAGAAAAGGAGTATATATTTATGCTACAAAGTATTTATGATCAGATGATGGATTTTTATAGAAATATTGAAGAAGAGTATGGTATGTTCTTGGGTGATAATTTTGATTGGGAACATGTTCATTTTAAGTTTTTGATTTATTATCTTGTCCGATATCGTATTGTGAGTCATCGGGATTTTATTGTTTACCATTATCGTGTTGCTTATCGTTTGTATCTTGAAAAATTGATAATGAAACAGGGTTTTGTTGCTTGATGAGACAGTATGAGTTAATTTCCGAACAACTTTTACTTTTTGTGGAAAAATAATGATAAATAGCCGGAATTTTTTCTAAAACATTTTTTAATAGTTGGAAATAGCAAATCTTTCTATTGTTTCTTCTTGATAAAAAGGCGATTTTTTCTTATAATAAATTGTAAGATATAATTGCAGGTGAGAGTCCTGCCATGTATGTGAGAAAGGAAGAGCCTGAGGGCTCAGACAAGATTATGACTTCAGTTGTTGTTGTAGGTACCCAATGGGGTGATGAAGGTAAAGGGAAGATTACAGACTTCCTTTCAGCGAATGCAGAAGTGATTGCGCGTTACCAAGGTGGTGATAATGCAGGTCACACGATTGTGATTGATGGCAAGAAGTTTAAATTGCACTTGATTCCATCTGGGATTTTCTTCCCTGAAAAAATCTCTGTTATTGGGAATGGTATGGTTGTAAATCCTAAATCTCTTGTGAAAGAGTTGAGCTATCTTCATGAGGAAGGTGTTACAACTGATAACTTGCGTATTTCTGATCGCGCGCATGTCATTTTGCCTTATCATATCGAGTTAGATCGTTTGCAAGAAGAAGCTAAGGGCGACAATAAGATTGGTACTACAATCAAGGGAATCGGTCCAGCTTATATGGACAAAGCTGCTCGTGTGGGAATTCGTATCGCGGATCTTTTGGATAAAGACATTTTCCGTGAGCGTTTAGAACGTAACCTTGCTGAAAAGAATCGTCTTTTTGAAAAATTGTATGACAGTAAAGCGATTTCTTTCGATGATATTTTTGAAGAATATTACGAATATGGTCAACAAATCAAGAAATATGTGACAGATACATCTGTTATTTTGAATGATGCGCTTGATAACGGTAAACGTGTGCTTTTTGAAGGTGCACAAGGTGTTATGCTAGATATCGACCAAGGTACGTATCCATTTGTTACGTCATCAAACCCTGTAGCTGGTGGTGTTACGATTGGTTCTGGTGTTGGTCCGAGTAAGATTGACAAGGTTGTTGGTGTATGTAAAGCCTATACGAGTCGTGTTGGAGACGGTCCTTTCCCAACTGAGTTGTTTGATGAAGTGGGAGAACGTATCCGTGAAGTCGGTCATGAATATGGTACAACAACTGGTCGTCCACGTCGTGTGGGATGGTTTGATTCAGTTGTGATGCGCCATAGCCGTCGCGTTTCTGGTATTACTAACCTTTCATTGAACTCTATCGATGTTTTGAGTGGTTTAGATACAGTGAAAATCTGTGTGGCCTATGATCTTGATGGCCAACGTATTGATTACTATCCAGCTAGTCTTGAGCAATTGAAACGTTGCAAGCCTATCTATGAAGAGTTGCCAGGTTGGTCAGAAGATATTACCGGAGTTCGTAATTTGGAAGATCTTCCTGAGAATGCGCGTAACTATGTTCGTCGTGTGAGTGAATTGGTTGGCGTTCGTATTTCTACTTTCTCAGTAGGTCCTGGTCGTGAACAAACAAATATTTTAGAAAGTGTTTGGTCCTAAGAGATTTTTAAGATTTGTTTAAGATAGGTCGGGTATACTATAGACAGTTACAAGAAGACCTCCTAACTTGTTGTAACAAATATCCTAAACTTTTCTTTTTCATAATAATCTCCCTATAAAGTCACCGCATTCGGTGGCTTTTTTTGTCTTGGGATTCATGATATAATAATAAAATCGATAAGTAGTAAAAGGGAAATTGATGAATTATACAGTTGAAGAAAAAGAAGTCTTTATGAGGGAAGCTTTGAGAGAAGCTGAGATTGCTCTTGAACACGATGAAATTCCAATTGGTTGTGTGATTGTCAAGGACGGAGAAATCATTGGCCGTGGCCATAATGCGCGTGAGGAACTGCAGCGAGCGGTTATGCATGCGGAAATTATGGCCATAGAGAATGCGAATCTGAGTGAGGAGAGCTGGCGCTTGCTTGATTGCACGCTTTTTGTGACCATTGAGCCGTGTGTCATGTGTAGTGGGGCGATTGGCCTCGCCCGTATTCCAAACGTGGTCTATGGGGCTAAAAACCAGAAATTTGGCGCTGCTGGGAGTTTGTACGATATCTTAACAGATGAGCGTCTCAATCATCGTGTGGAAGTTGAAACGGGAATTTTGGAAGATGAATGCGCAGCTATTATGCAGGACTTTTTTAGAAATAGACGGAAAAAATAATTTTGCTTTTAAAATGAATAGGAATGTGATATAATAAATAGTGGAGCAACAGTTCTGCGTGAAGCGGGTCAGGGGAGGAATCCAGCAGCCCTAAGCGATTTGAATTGTGTGCTCTTTTTTTCGTGCTTTTTCCGAATAAATAAGATAGAATAATCTAGAATAAATGATAATAGAAAAGAGAAGATGATGAAAATTCGTGGTTTTGAATTGGTTTCGACTTTTACAGATAAAAATTTATTGCCCAAGCGTGAGACAGCGCATGCGGCTGGTTACGATTTAAAGGTTGCTGTACGTACGGTTATTGCGCCAGGAGAGATTGTCTTGGTTCCGACAGGGGTTAAGGCTTATATGCAACCGACTGAGGTTCTTTACCTTTATGATCGTTCTTCAAACCCTCGTAAGAAGGGCTTGGTTTTAATTAATTCAGTTGGGGTCATTGATGGGGATTATTATGGCAATCCTGGGAATGAAGGGCATATTTTTGCTCAGATGAAGAATATCACAGACCAAGAGGTTGTTCTTGAAGTTGGAGAACGTGTTGTCCAGGCTGTCTTTGCTCCTTTCTTAATTGCAGATGGAGATATGGCTGATGGCGTTCGAACTGGTGGATTTGGATCGACAGGGCACTAGGATGAAGATTATCTTTGTGCGTCACGGGGAGCCAGATTATCGTGAGTTAGAGGAGCGTTCTTATACGGGATTTGGGATAGATTTGGCACCCTTGTCTGATAAGGGACGGCAGCAAGTCCAGAAATTGAGCACCAATCCTTTACTCCCTTCAGCTGAAATAATCGTATCTTCTGCAGTCACAAGAGCTTTAGAAACGGCTTCTTATGTGGCTTGTGTTACTGGACTTCCTTTGAGAGTGGAACCATTATTGCATGAGTGGCAGGTCTATGAAAGTGGCACAGATAATTTTGAAAAAGCTCGTGCTATATTTCTAGAAAATAATGGGGAGTTACTTCCTAATAGTCCTATTCAATATGAGACAGCTGCGAAGATGAAGTCTCGTTTTCTAGAATGCATGGCTAAGTATCGAGATTACCAGACCGTGATAGTGGTAACTCACAACATGCTCATGCGTCAGTTTGTGCCAAATGAGAAGATTGATTTTTGCCAAGTGATTGAGTGTGAGTTAGAGATATAGAAAGAGGTTTATCATCGCAAAGAAAAAAGCGACATTTGTATGTCAAAATTGTGGGTATAATTCACCTAAATATCTGGGGCGTTGCCCCAACTGTGGGTCTTGGTCTTCTTTTGTAGAAGAGGTTGAGGTTGCCGAGGTCAAGAATGCGCGTGTGTCCTTGACAGGTGAGAAAACCAAGCCCATGAAACTGGCTGAGGTGACTTCCATCAATGTCAATCGAACCAAGACGGAGATGGAGGAATTCAACCGTGTACTTGGAGGCGGAGTGGTACCGGGAAGTCTCGTCCTCATAGGTGGGGATCCTGGGATTGGGAAATCAACCCTTCTCCTACAAGTCTCAACTCAGCTGTCTCAAGTTGGGACTGTTCTCTACGTCAGTGGGGAGGAGTCTGCCCAGCAGATTAAGCTACGAGCAGAGCGCTTGGGTGATATTGATAGTGAGTTTTATCTTTATGCAGAGACCAATATGCAGAGTGTTCGAACTGAGGTGGAGCGCATCCAGCCAGACTTCCTCATCATCGACTCCATTCAGACTATTATGTCTCCTGAGATTTCAGGGGTGCAGGGGTCTGTTTCTCAAGTGCGTGAGGTGACAGCGGAACTTATGCAGCTGGCCAAAACAAATAACATTGCCATCTTTATCGTAGGACATGTGACCAAGGAGGGCACTCTAGCTGGTCCTCGTATGTTGGAGCATATGGTGGATACGGTGCTTTACTTTGAAGGGGAGCGTCACCATACCTTTCGTATTTTGAGAGCGGTCAAAAACCGGTTTGGCTCCACTAATGAGATTGGGATTTTTGAGATGCAGTCGGGTGGCTTGGTTGAAGTCCTCAATCCGAGTCAAGTTTTCCTAGAGGAGCGTTTGGATGGGGCGACTGGTTCGTCAATCGTTGTGACTATGGAAGGGACGCGTCCGATTTTGGCGGAGGTTCAGGCTTTGGTAACACCGACCATGTTTGGAAATGCCAAGCGTACGACGACAGGACTTGATTTTAATCGTGCGAGTTTGATTATGGCTGTTTTGGAAAAGCGTGCAGGTCTTCTCTTGCAAAATCAGGATGCCTATCTCAAATCTGCTGGCGGTGTTAAATTGGATGAACCTGCGATAGACTTAGCTGTTGCGGTTGCTATTGCTTCGAGTTATAAAGACAAGCCAACTAATCCTCAGGAATGTTTTGTAGGAGAACTTGGTTTGACGGGAGAGATTCGGCGCGTGAATCGTATCGAACAACGCATCAATGAAGCTGCTAAACTGGGATTTACTAAGATTTATGTACCTAAGAATTCTTTGACAGGAATCACTCCGCCTAAGGAAATTCAGGTCATTGGAGTAACAACGATTCAGGAAGTTTTGAAAAAGGTCTTTGCATAATCCGTGACAAATCCTTTTAAAAATGATAAGATAGGAGAAATATTTGACTATCAAATTTTCGAGGAGGGAATCGTGTCGTATTTTGAACAGTTTATGCAAGCCAATCAGGCTTATGTTGCCCTACATGGGCAGTTAAATCTGCCACTTAAACCCAAAACTAGAGTAGCCATTGTGACCTGTATGGACTCTCGTTTGCACGTTGCGCAAGCTCTAGGTTTGGCACTTGGGGATGCTCATATCTTGCGGAATGCAGGTGGTCGAGTGACAGAAGACATGATTCGTTCTCTGGTGATTTCCCAGCAACAAATGGGGACAAGAGAGATTGTGGTATTGCACCATACAGACTGTGGTGCTCAGACCTTTGAAAATGGCTCTTTTCAGGAGTATTTGAAGGAAGAATTGGGTGTCGATGTGTCAGACCAGGACTTCTTGCCCTTTCAAGATATAGAGGAGAGTGTACGTGAGGACATGCAACTCCTTATCGAGTCTCCCCTAATACCAGATGATGTCATTATCTCTGGTGCTATTTACGATGTGGATACAGGAAGTATGACAGTCGTAGAATTATAAATACTTCATTTAGAAAGAAAGTGTATGAAGAAAAACAGTATTTTATTTATTTTTATTTTATTGCTATGTATTGGTTTACAGTATGAAACCATCTACTATACGGACGGTTCGATGTCAGCTGCGGAATATGGACTAATGGGAGTTTCTATCTTTCTAGCTCTCTTTTACATGATTCCGGCTCTTTATTTCCTTTTCCGTATTGGGAAAAAATGGGAATTGCCAAAGAAGGCCTTGATTCTGTCTTTATTGGGTGGGATGTTCCTTTCAGGCTGGTTGTCTAGTTTTTCTAATACCTATATCCATGATTTACTGGGTGCTCTTTTCCCAGATAGTGCATTTTTAAATGCCTTTGAAAGTGCTATTGTGGCTCCTTTGGTAGAAGAACCGTTGAAATTATTGCCACTTGTTTTTGTTTTGGCTTTGATTCCTGTGCGAAAATTAAAATCTTTGTTTTTACTTGGGATTGCTTCTGGTTTGGGATTCCAAATGATTGAGGATATTGGCTATATTCGTACGGATTTACCGGAGGGATTTGACTTTACCATTTCGAGAATTTTAGAGCGTATCATCTCAGGAATTGCCTCTCACTGGACTTTTTCAGGTCTGGCGGTAGTGGGTGTTTACTTGCTTTACAGAGCCTGTAAAGGGCAGAAGGTTGGCAAGAAAGAGGGGCTTATTTTCCTAGGTTTAGCCTTGGGAACTCATTTCTTGTTTAATTCTCCTTTTGTTGAATTGGAGACAGAGTTGCCTTTAGCGATTCCAGTGGTTACGGCTATTACTCTCTATGGTTTTTATCAGGCTTATCGTTTTGTTGAGAAGCACAATGAGTTGATGAACTAGAATATTTTTTAAAAGAATGATGCAAGGGTACAAATATGGTGCCCTTCTTTTATTTTTGATTGAAAAATAGTGCAAAAAGCGCTACAATGGTAAATGGAAAAATCTTGTGAAAAGCACAAGCGATACATATATACCGGAGGAAATCATGTCTTTTTCTGATTTAAAGCTGTTTGCCCTTTCTTCTAATAAAGAATTGGCAAAACGTGTAGCGCAGGAGATTGGGATAGAGTTGGGGAAATCAAGTGTCCGCCAATTTTCAGATGGAGAGATTCAGGTCAACATCGAAGAATCAATCCGTGGGAAACACGTCTTTATCCTACAATCAACTAGTTCGCCTGTAAATGACAATCTGCTTGAAATTTTGATTATGGTAGATGCTTTGAAGCGTGCGAGTGCAGAATCTGTCAATGTTGTCATGCCTTACTATGGATATGCACGTCAGGATAGAAAGGCGAGAGCGCGTGAGCCAATCACTTCAAAACTTGTCGCAAATATGCTTGAAGTAGCTGGAGTGGATCGTTTATTGACCATTGACTTGCATGCTGCGCAGATTCAAGGATTCTTTGATATTCCTGTGGATCATTTGATGGGAGCTCCTCTGATTGCGGATTATTTTGAGCGTCGTGGCATGGTTGGTTCTGACTATGTGGTTGTCAGCCCAGACCATGGAGGGGTGACTCGTGCTCGTAAGTTGGCAGAATTTTTGAAAACATCTATCGCTATCATTGACAAACGTCGTAGCGTTGATAAGATGAATACTAGTGAAGTCATGAACATCATCGGTAAGGTCGAAGGCAAGACTTGTATCTTGATTGATGATATGATTGATACTGCTGGAACGATTTGTCATGCGGCAGATGCTCTTGCAGAAGCTGGTGCTGTTGAAGTCTATGCAAGCTGTACGCACCCAGTTCTTTCTGGTCCTGCTATGGACAATATCCAAAATTCAGCTATTAAGAAATTGGTTGTTTTGGATACCATCTATCTGCCAGAAGAGCGTTTGATTGATAAGATTGAGCAGATTTCAATCGCTCATCTCCTAGGGGATGCTATCGTCCGTATCCATGAAAAACGCCCACTTTCTCCACTTTTCAGTATTGAGAAAAAGATTTAATGACCAAGCCTGAGATAATTCTCAGGTTTTTTCGTCTCTTTTCCGAATAAATAGATAGTAGCAGTGAATCTAGTAAAGCTAGATTTAAAACTGTGGTATAATAAAAGGAGGAAAAGGATGATTCTAAGACATCCGGGCATCAGCCCAACCAATGATTTGGTTGCTAAGAAAATCTTTAGCAATCCAGAAATCACTTGTCAATTTATTCGCGATATGTTGGATTTACCAGCCAAAAATGTAACCATTTTGGAGGGGAGCAATATTCATGTCTTGCCATCCCTGCCTTACTCGGCTCAGGATTTCTATACCAGTATAGACGTCTTGGCGGAGTTGGATAATGGTACGCAAGTAATTATTGAAATTCAAGTTCATCATCAGAATTTTTTCATCAATCGCCTGTGGGCTTACCTGTGCAGTCAGGTCAATCAAAACCTAGAAAAAATTCGTCAACGAGAAGGTGATACACACCAGAGTTACAAACACATCGCACCAGTTTATGCTATTGCTATTGTGGACAGCAACTACTTCTCAGATGACTTGGCTTTTCATAGCTTTAGTATGCGCGAGAACACGACAGGTGAGGTCTTAACCATCACAAATAACGGTCAAGAACACCATCTAGTCAAGATGGCGTTCTTGGAATTAAAAAAATACAGAGAAACCAGCAAAGATAGCATTCGTAAGCCATGGTTGGAGTTTTTCGGTAACAAACCCTTTACCCAAGAACCCGAGCGAGCCATCAGCCAGGCAGACCAACTGCTGGACTACAAGAGCTGGTCCGAGGAGGACAGGAAAATGTTTAGTCAACTACGTATGCGCGAAGAACAAGCCTTGTTAGCACAGGACTATGCCCTGGAAACAGCTAGAGCAGAGGGGCTGGAACAAGGTATTGAACAAGGTTTAGAGCGTGGTCGTGCAGAGGGAATTGAAAAGGGGCGAGAAGAAGGTCTTGAACAAGGACTGGAGCGTGGGAAATTCTTTGCCTTCTTAGATATGGTTCGCCAAGGTCTTTTGCCTTCTGAAGTTGCTAGCGAGCAATTAGGCATGACTGTCTCTGAGTTTGAGGCACTATTGAAAGATTAAGACCATCACAAATAACGGTCATGAAAACCATCTAGTCAAGATAGCATTCTTGGAATTAAAAAATACAGAGAAACCAGCAAAGACGAGGTTCGCAAGCCCTGGTTGGAGTTTTTTGGGAACAAACCCTTTACCCAACAACCAGAGCGAGCCATCAGCCAAGCAGACCAACTGCTAGACTATAAGAGCTGGTCCGAGGAGGACAGGAAAATGTTTAGTCAACTACGTATGCGAGAAGAACAAGCCTTGTTAGCACAGGACTATGCTTTGGAAACAGCTAGGGCGGAAGGTATTGAACAAGGTTTAGAACGTGGGAAAGTTGAAGGAAGAGTCTTTGCTTTCTTAGATATGGTTCGCCAAGGTCTCCTGACTTCCGAGGTTGCCGGCCAGCAGTTGGGCATGACGGTCGCTGAGTTTGAGGCCTTGCTATAAGGTCACATTTTAAATAGTAGAAAGTTGATGAAATGGCAAGTTCTTATCAAAAAACTTGCCATTTTTACTTGACATTTAGAAGTGTTTATAAGATAATACCATAGACGTGAGTTCTGTCCAACTGTCTATGTGGATTAGATATGAATGATTATACTCAAGGGTCAAAAGTTTGTGAGATTTTCACTTGAATCTAGGATGTTTTAAGCGTATTCACTCTCAAAAAGTTGTTTTTTTCACCTTTTTTTCTAAAAATGGGTAAAAACTTTAAAAACTAGAAGAAAACCCTTGACAAATCCTGCAAATATTTATATACTGTATGGTAGTAAGATAGTCTTACGAAAAAATATATAATGAAAAATGAAGGAGATAAAACGATGAAAAAAGTTTTATTGACAAGCGCAGTCGCTCTTGCAGCATTTGGTGCTGTACAAGCAGTTTCAGCTGATTCACAAGCACAATACAGTAATGGTGTAGTACCAGAGGCTAACCAATATAAACCAGCAACTCCAGTTACAAACCCATACGCTGTAAGAAATCGTATCGGTAAAGATGGTAAAGTTTTACCAGATGTATTTGGAAATGGTACTCATGTTCGTGTACATGTTAAAGATATCCAAGGGAACCCTGTAGCAGGTGCTAAAGTAGCTGCTTTGGTATACGCAACAGTAGAAGACTTTGACAACTACAAAAAACCAGCTTTGATTGAAGCAGTTACTGATGCAGCAGGTGATGTTGAGTTTCCTCTTGCAAACGGTGGTTATGTAGTTTACCGTATTGATGAAGCTCCAAAAGGTTACTTTGTTCCTGCTAAACTTACAGTAGGTACTCTACTTGATGCAGAAGAAGTTGTACGTGAAGGTTCAGACATGTTCGTTACTGGTGAATTAGTAATTGAAAAAACTGATACTTACAATGTAGCTAAAGAAGAATGGGTACAAGAAGAAACTGGTTGGAAATACTATGCATCTAACAAAGCTGTAACTGGTTGGAAACAAGTTGACGGTAAATGGTTCTTCTTTAACGCTGAAGGCGTAATGCAAAAATGGTGGGTTAAAGATGGAAACACTTGGTACTACCTAAACGGAAACGGTGAAATGCAAACTGGTTGGTTGCAAGACGGTGGTAAATGGTACTACCTTGAAACATCAGGTGCTATGAAAGCTAGCCAATGGTTTGAAGTTGGTGGTAAATGGTACTACGTTGACGGTTCAGGTGCCCTTGCAGTTAACACTACTGTGGGTGGATACACTGTTAACGGAAACGGTGAATGGGTTAAATAATCTAGCTCAATAAAAAAGCAGGAGATTTCTTCTGCTTTTTATTTTTTCCATAAAAAGTTCAGTTTTTCTTAGAAATTTTTGTAAAAATAAGATACAATAAAGAGAAGCATAATAGCTAAATTTAAGAATGGAGAATCTTCACATGAAAAATAAAAAAGCTTTAGCTCTAGCTCTTGCTAGTGTTACAATGGCAAGTGCAGCAGTTTTGACAAGTTATTCTGCTACAACTGCTAGTTCAGTAAGTGCGGAAGAAGTTGTTTATAGAACTGAGTGGATCACAGTGATTAATGGTCGTTCACAAGAACGTAAAACAGTATTTTTTGAAGATGGGAATCAGCCGATCTCTAAACATTCGACAATTGAAGGCTTTGAATTTCAACGTGCCTATGTTGAAGGTGGAAGAAAATACTATTTGTTTGTTGAAAAAGGAACAAAAATAGAAGATTATGCAAATGATCCAGATGCTCCAGTGAGTGAGTTAAATACTCAGGGATATAAAACATCTGACAAGGACGTAAAATGGCGTGAGTCAGCAGGGAACCGTTATCTTTACTATAAAGGTAACCCAGTAAAAGGTTGGGCAAGTGTCGATGGTAAGACTTACTACTTTGATAGTGAAGGTGTTATGGCACGTGGTGTCATTGAAAACACATCTGAACGTTACTATCTAGACGGACAAGGTGTTAAGAAAACTGGTTTCATTAAAGTAGGAGAAAAAACCTATTATTTTGTATCAGATGGAGCTCGTAAGACAGAGATTATCTCTGAAAATGGAAAAACTTATTTTGTCAAAGATGGTGTTGTGACAACTGGAGCTCATAAGGTAGGTGCTAAATGGTATTTCTTTGCTGAAGATGGTACAACCAAGTCAGGTATTGTAAAAGACAGTGCTGGTAAATGGTATTACATCACAGCAGAAGGTGAACGTAAGACTGGTCTTATCAAGGATGCTGGAGATAAGTATTACTATGTTACTGAGGAAGGTGAGCGTAAGTTCGGTGAAATCACTGTTGATGGTAAAACGTACTTTTTGACATATGATTCTGATACTAAAGCTGGCTGGAACAAAGTTGACAATCATTGGGTTTATGTTAATAAAGAAGGTAAACGTCAAACTGGTTGGCTTAAAGACGGTGGTAAATGGTACTACTTTAATGCTGAAGGCGTGATGCAAAAATGGTGGATCAAAGATGGTAACACTTGGTACTATCTAAATGGTTCAGGTGAAATGCAAACTGGCTGGTTGCAAGATGGTGGTACTTGGTACTACCTAAATAGTTCAGGTGCTATGGAAACTGGATGGGCTAAAGTTGGTGGTACTTGGTATTACCTTAAAGGCTCAGGTGCTATGGTAACTGGTTGGTTCCAAGTGGGTGGTAAATGGTACTATGCTTATAGTTCAGGTGCCCTTGCAGTAAGCACTACAGTTGATGGTTATTACGTAAACGCCAATGGTGAATGGGTATAAAAATAGGAAGAGAGTAGTTTTAAAACTGCTCTCTTTTTTACATTTAAATATTTCTACACTTTTTATGTTTTTTATTGCATTTATTATAGGAAAGGGATATAATTTAGATAAATTTATTATCTTAATACAGGAGGATTTTCCTATGAGAAAAACAGTAACAGGTATCTTGCTAGCCACTTCTGTGCTAGCTATGGCGACAGTTCAACAAGTACAGGCAGCTGATGCAGGGGGAGCAACGACTACAACAACTTCTACGGTTAAAGAAGTCCGCTATGCAACATATAAAAATGGTGGACCTGTCAATGTCAAAGATGCACTAACAGGGTCTGCTGTGACAGCTGAATCTATTCAGAATCATCCTGAAATTGAAAATTATATCTATACTTCTAGTAGAGAAGAGAATGGTATTATGTATCATATGTATGCTCCAAAAGCTACTGATTCTAATACAAATGCTGGTACTCAAACCAATCCGTACCGTCAAAACAATGGCACTAGTAATGCTAATGGGAACAATAACCAAAATGGTACTGGTTCAAACAATAATAGTGGCTCAACAACAAATTCTAATTCTCCAGTAAAAACAGTTCGTTTTGTCGAATATAAAGCTGGTAGTGATGTTCCAATTGATATTAAAGATCCACGTACAGGATCTGAAGCATCAGACACAAGCCATCCAACAATTGCTAACTATGAGTATGTTACTGGTAATTTAAAAGATGGTATTCTTTATCATGTCTATCGTTCAAACACAGCTACTAATGCTGGTAACAACAACCAAAATCAATCTACAACGACAAGTGGCGGTCAGTTCAAAACAGAGAACGGAAAAGTCTACTATATCAAGGACGGTAAAAAGGTTAGCGGTTGGCAAAAAATCGATGATAAGACTTACTACTTTGAAGCTGATGGTGCTATGAAGAAAGGTCTATTGACTGCAGGTGATAAGCAATACTATCTAGATGAAAAAGATGGTGTTAAAAAGCTAGGCTTTGTAAAAGTTGCTGACAAGACTTATTATTTTGTAGAAGATGGTGAGAAGAAAACTGGTTTTGTTAAAATTGATGAGAAAACTTACTATGTCAAAGAAGGTGTCCGTCTAACTGGTGATATTACTGTTGATGGGAAACATTATTTTTTGGATGAGGAAGGTGTCCTTAAACAAGGGATTGTTATGATTGATGGTAAAAAATTCTTCATCGATAGCGAAGGAAATCGTCAGGCTGGCTGGAAGAAGGTCGAGATTGACTGGTACTATTTCTCTAAAGAAGATGGAATGAAGACTGGTTGGCTGAAAGATGGTGGTAAGTGGTATCATTTTAGTGCCGCAGGCGTGATGCAAAAATGGTGGTTTAAAGAAGGTGACACTTGGTACTACTTAAATGGTTCAGGCGAAATGCAAACTGGTTGGTTGCAAGATGGTGGCACATGGTATTATCTAAATGGTTCAGGTGCCATGGCGACAGGCTGGCTCAATCAAGGTGGTACATGGTATTATCTTGATGGCTCAGGCGCTATGAAGACTGGCTGGGCTAAAGTTGGTGGTACATGGTATTACCTTAAAGGCTCAGGTGCTATGGTAACTGGTTGGTTCCAAGTAGGTGGTAAATGGTACTATGCTTATAGTTCAGGTGCCCTTGCTGTCAGCACTACAATCAATGGTTACACAGTAAATGCCAACGGTGAGTGGGTTTAAAAGTGTAAAATTTACCATAGAAAATGTAAATAATGAAAAGAAAATAAAAAGAAAGCTTATAAAATAGGCTTTCTTTTTTCTGTTATGAGAGTTGTATTGTAAAATTAACATAAGTATATAATTGTATAAATAAAATAACCTATTACTTGATTATATTTTTAGAAAGCGTTATAATAAATCCAAATATGATTCTAAAAAAGGGGTTTCAAAAATGGATAAAAAGAAAATGATTTTAACTAGCTTGGCTAGTGTGGCTGTTTTGGGAGCGGCATTTGCGGCATCTCAACCGTCAGTCGTGAAAGCTGAGGAGCAACCTGCAGCTAGTCAATCTGCTGGAGATTCTCAGCCTACACCTGCGGCTGAAACTCCAAAAACTGAAGTAGAAAAAGCTAAAGAAGCTGAAAAAGAAGCTAACGCTAAAGTTGATGAAGCTCAAGCAAAAGTAGATACGACAACTACTGCAGCTGATGAAGCAACTACTAAGCTTGAAGCAGAGAAAAAAGAAGCAGCAGAAGCTGATGCTGCAAAAACGAAAGCTGAAGAAGCTAAAAAAACTGCAGCCGATGAATTAGCTGCTGCTAAAGAAAAAGCCGCTGAAGCTGACGCTAAAGCTAAAGAAGAAGCTAAAAAAGAAGAAGACGCTAAAAAAGAAGAAGCTGATTCTAAAGACGCTTTATCAAAAGCTTTAGATCAATTAGAAGAATCAATCGCAAATGATCCAAAAATCACTGATAAAGAAGCTGCTAAAAAAGCTGCTAAAGAATTAGTTGATAAAGAAGGATTATTAAAAGCTATTGAATCTGGTGATTTAAAAGCTGGTGATATTCTTAAAGAATTAGAAAACGACAACAATACTGCAAGTAACCCTGCTACAACTCCAGCCGAAGCTAAAACTAAAGATCAATTACCAGCAGACATTAAGGCTGGAATTGACAAAGCTGAAAAAGCAGATGCTGCTCGTCCTGCATCAGAAAAACTTCAAGATAAAGCTGATGATTTAGGTGAAAATGTTGATGAGCTTAAAGAAGATGCTGAAGCATTGAAAGCTGAAGAAGATAAAAAAGCTGAAGCTCTTAAAAAACAAGAAGATACATTAAAAGAAGCTAAAGAAGCTCTTAAATCAGCTACAGATAACGGCTCTGATTCTGATATCGTTGCTTCATTGGACAAAGCTGTAAAAGCTATTGAAAAAGCTAAGGACGCTGCGCAAGATGCATTCGATAAAGCTGCTTCAGATACTAAAGTTGTTGCTGATGAACTAAACAAACTTACTGATGAGTACAACAAAACTCTAGAAGAAGTGAAAGCTGCTAAAGAAAAAGAAGCTAACGAGCCAGCTAAACCAGTAGAAGAAGAACCAGCTAAACCAGCAGAAAAAACAGAAGCAGAAAAAGCTGCTGAAGCTAAAAAAGAAGCAGATGCTAAAGTTGCTGAATTGCAGAAAAAAGCAGACGAAGCTAAAACAAAAGCAGATGAAGCTACAGCTAAAGCTACTAAAGAAGCTGAAGATGTAACAGCTGCTCAAACTAAAAAAGATGAAGCCGATAAAGCTAAAGCTGACGCAGAAGCTGAATTAGCTAAAGCTAAAGAAGAAGCAGAAAAAGCAAAAGCAAAAGTTGAAGAACTTAAAAAAGAAGAAGCTGAAACTAGAACTGCTCTTAAAGATGCTTTAGATCAATTAGAAAAAGATATCGATGCTGATGCTAAGATTACAAATAAAGAAGAAGCTAAAAAAGCATTAGGTAAAGAAGATATTTTAGCTGCAGTTGAAAATGGTGATTTAAAAGCTGAGGATGTTCTTAAAGAATTAGAAAATCAAAATGCGACTGCTGAAGCTACTAAAGATCAAGATCCTCAAGCTGACGAAATCGGTGCTACAAAACAAGAAGGTAAAGCTCTATCTGAGCTTCCAGCTGCTGATAAAGAAAAATTAGACGCTGCTTACAACAAAGAAGCTTCTAAACCAATCGTTAAAAAACTTCAAGATATCGCTGATGATATCGCTGAAAAAATTGAAAAATTAACTAAAGTAGCTGATAAAGACAAAGCTGATGCTACTGAAAAAGCTAAAGCTGTAGAAGAAAAAAATGCTGCATTAGATAAACAAAAAGAAACTTTAGAAAAAGCTAAAACAGCTCTTGAGACAGCTAAGAAAAACAAAGCTGACCAAGCTATCCAAGATGGATTACAAGAAGCTGTAACTAAACTAGAGGCTGCTGTTGCTACTGCTAAAACTGCTGCTGATGAAGCTCAAGCTAAATTTGACGAAGTTAACGAAGCAGTAAAAGCTTATAAAGATGCAATCGATGAACTAACTGACGATTACAACGCAACTTTAGGTTATATCGAAAACTTAAAAGAAGTTCCTAAAGGTGAAGAACCTAAAGACTTCGCAGGTGGAGTAAATGATGATGAAGCACCAACTGGCGACGCTAAACAACCTGATGAGGTTCCAACTGTTCCAAATGCTCCTGAATTCAATGGTGGGGTAAACCCTGCTGATGCTCCAACAGCTGAAGAAAACCCTGAATTCGCAGGCGGAGTGAACGCTGCTGAAGCTGCTACTACTGAAGAAAAACCTGAGTTCAACGGAGGCGTGAATGCTGTAGAAGCTGCAGTAAATGAAGTTCCAGAGTTCAACGGTGGTGTAAATGATGATAATGCTCCAACTGAGCCATCTAAACCAGAAGGTGAAGCACCTAAAACAGCTAAACCAGAAACTTCAAATGGTGATGCTCTTGTACAACCTGAACTTCCTGAATTTGGTGCAAACAATCCTGAAATCAAAAAAATCTTAGACGAAATCGCTAAAGTCAAAGAGCAAATCAAAGACAGCGAAGAAAATGAAGGTGTTGAAGATTACTATAAAGAAGGATTAAAAGATCGTTTATCAGATTTAGAAGATGCGTTTGATATTTTAACTAAGAATCTTCCTGCAGTAAATGAAGTACCAGAATTTAATGAACCATTGACAGGGCATTTTGATATTGCAGATTTAGGAAATCCTAATGCTGAAGCAATAGAAGAAGGGGAAGTTGGAGAAAGTAAACCAAAAGAAATTAAAGGTTATAAATTTGTTAGAACAGTTAAAGATGGTAACGTAACTAAACATTACTACCAAAAATTAAACACTCCAGCGACACCTGGTACACCAGCGGTGACACCTGGAAATCCACCGCGTGAAAATTCTAATGCTACAGCTGTCAATGAACCTGCACTTGTACCAACTACACCAGCTGCACCTGGAACAGATGCTTCAGCTACACCAACAACTCCTAGAACGGATGCTCCAGCTATGCCAACAGCTGAAACACCGACAACTCCTGCTGTTGCACCAACTGTAGCAGGTACTAGCCAAGATAATACTTATCAAGCCCCAGCTGCAAAAGCAGATGAAAAGAAAGAACTTCCAAATACTGGTGGAAAAGATAATGTTGCAATTGCATCATTAGGATTCCTAGGATTACTCCTTGGTGCCCTTCCATTTGTGAAACGCAAAAACTAATTAGTTGAAGATATAAAAGAGAAGGATTTATGACCTTCTCTTTTTGTGATATGGACTATAGTGAGAGTGCTGTTGAAAAGAAGAAAAAAGTGAACAAAACGATGCTTTAGTTTTGTTCACTTTTATTCTATAAACTTACAATAGTGCCTCAAATTCAGCGACGGTCATGCCCAACTGCTGGCTGGCAACCTCGGAAGTCAGGAGACCTTGACGAACCATGTCTAAGAAGGCAAAAAGTTTCCCTTCTTCCCTTCCTTCAACTTTCCCACGCTCTAAACCTTTTTCTTCAGCTTGTTCCAAGGCATAGTCATGAGCGAGCAAGGCTTGTTCTTCGCGTCTGCGTTGTTCACTAAACATCTTCCTGTCCTCCTCGGACCAGCTCTTATAGTCAAGCAGTTGGTCTGCTTGGCTGATGGCTCGCTCGGGTTGCTGGGTAAAGGGTTTGTTCCCGAAAAACTCCAACCACGGTTTGCGAACGCTATCCTTGCTGGTTTCTCTATATTTTTTTAGTTCTAAGAACGCCATCTTGACTAGATGATTTTCTTGTCCATTGTTTGTAATTGTTAAAGCCTCACCTGTCGTGTCCTCGCGCATACTAAAGCTATGGAAAGCCAAGTCATCTTGGAAATAATTGCTGTCCACAATAGCGATAGCGTATACTGGTGCGATGTGTTTGTAACTCTGATGAGTATTGCCCTCTTGCTGGAGAATTTTTTCTAGGTTTTGATTGACTTGACTGCAAAGATAAGCCTACAAACGATTGATGAAAAAATTCTGATGATGCACCTGAATCTCAATGATAACCTGTGTCCCATTGTCTAGTTCAGCCAAAACATCTATATTTGTATAGAAATCCTGTGCCGAGTATGGCAAGGAAGGCAATACATGAATATTACTCCCCTCCAAAATGGTTACATTTTTGGCTGGTAAGTCCAGCATATCGCGAATAAATTGACAAGTGATTTCTGGATTGCTAAAGATTTTCTTAGCAACCAAATCATTGGTTGGGCTGATGCCCGGATGACGTAATGCCATATTCTTTCTCCTTTCATTATACCATAGTTTTAAATCTAGGTTTACTAGATTCTCTGGCTCTATCTATTTATTCGGAAAAAGTATGAAAAATATTGGGTATGGCTCTTCCCAATGGTATTTTTCCCTGCTTTCCTTTATAATGGGTGTATGGATAAGAAAAAATTATTATTGATTGATGGGTCTTCTGTTGCTTTTCGGGCGTTTTTTGCGCTCTATCAGCAGTTGGACCGTTTTAAGAATGCGACTGGTTTGCATACCAATGCGATTTATGGTTTCCAGTTGATGTTGAGCCATTTATTGGAGCGGGTTGAGCCGAGTCATATTTTGGTGGCTTTTGATGCGGGCAAGACGACCTTCCGGACAGAGATGTATGCGGACTATAAGGGTGGTCGGGCTAAGACTCCTGATGAGTTTCGTGAGCAATTTCCTTTCATTCGTGAGTTGCTGGATCATATGGGGATTCGTCACTATGAGTTGACTCAGTATGAGGCGGATGACATCATTGGGACACTGGATAAACTAGCAGAGCAGGATGGTTTTGATATTACCATTGTTAGTGGGGACAAGGATTTGATTCAACTGACGGATGAGCATACGGTGGTTGAGATTTCCAAAAAAGGTGTAGCTGAGTTTGAGGCCTTTACGCCAGAATATCTCATGGAAAAGATGGGCATTACACCGACTCAGTTTATCGATCTCAAGGCGCTCATGGGTGATAAGTCGGATAATATCCCTGGAGTAACCAAAATCGGTGAAAAGACGGGTATCAAGCTCTTGCTGGAGCATGGCTCACTCGAGGGGATTTATGAGAATATAGATGGGATGAAGGCTTCTAAGATGAAGGAAAATCTTATCAATGATAAGAAACAGGCCTTTTTGTCAAAAACACTGGCGACCATTGATACCAAGGCACCGATTGAGATTGGTTTGAAGGATTTAGTCTATAGTGGTCCAGATGTGGAAAATCTTGGGAAATTCTACGATGAGATGGGCTTCAAACAGCTCAAACAGGCTTTAAATGTGTCATCAGCTGATGTCGCTGAGAGTTTGGACTTTACTATTGTTGACCAAATCAGTCAAAATATGCTGAGTGAAGAGTCTATCTTCCACTTTGAGCTTTTTGGTGAGAATTACCATACGGATGATTTGGTTGGATTTGCTTGGTCTTGTGGCGATAAGCTCTATGCTACAGACAAGCTTGAGCTTTTGCAAGACCCGATTTTCAAGGATTTTCTAGAAAAAACACCTCTGAGAGTGTATGACTTTAAGAAGGCTAAAGTTCTCTTGCATCGTTTGGGTGTGGATCTGCAGGCGCCCGCTTTTGACAGCCGTTTGGCTAAATACCTCCTTTCGACTGTGGAGGACAATGAAATTGCGACCATCGCTAGTCTTTATGGTCAGACTTATTTGGTTGATGATGAGACTTTCTATGGTAAGGGAGTCAAGAAGGCCATTCCTGAACGCGAGAAATTCTTGGAGCATTTAGCTCGTAAGCTTGCAGTTTTGGTCGAAACAGAGCCTATTTTGCTTGAAAAACTCAGTGAAAATGGGCAATTAGAGCTTCTTTATGATATGGAGCAACCTCTGGCTTTTGTCCTTGCCAAGATGGAAATTGCTGGGATTACGGTCAAGAAAGAGACCTTGCTTGAGATGCAGGCTGAAAATGAGCTTGTCATTGAAAAACTCACTCAGGAGATTTATGAACTGGCTGGTGAGGAGTTTAATATCAATTCGCCTAAGCAGTTGGGAGTGCTTCTCTTTGAAAAATTGGGACTTCCTCTAGAGTACACTAAGAAAACTAAGACTGGATACTCGACAGCGGTGGATGTGTTGGAGCGCCTGGCTCCTATTGCTCCGATTGTTAAGAAAATCCTAGACTATCGTCAGATTGCTAAGATTCAATCCACTTATGTGATTGGCTTGCAGGACTGGATTTTGGCTGATGGCAAGATTCATACTCGTTATGTGCAGGATTTGACCCAGACTGGGCGTCTGTCTAGTGTGGATCCAAACTTGCAAAATATCCCTGTGCGTTTGGAACAGGGGCGTCTCATTCGTAAGGCCTTTGTGCCTGAGTGGGAGGATAGTGTCCTTCTCAGCTCCGACTATTCACAGATTGAATTGCGCGTTTTGGCGCATATTTCCAAGGATGAACACTTGATTAAGGCTTTCCAAGAAGGGGCAGATATCCATACTTCGACAGCCATGCGGGTCTTTGGCATTGAGCGTCCTGAGGATGTGACTGCAAACGACCGTCGCAATGCCAAGGCTGTCAACTTTGGAGTGGTTTATGGGATTTCAGACTTTGGTTTGTCTAATAATTTGGGAATTAGCCGTAAGGAAGCCAAAGCCTACATCGACACCTACTTTGAACGCTTCCCGGGTATTAAAAACTACATGGATGAAGTGGTGCGTGAGGCGCGTGATAAGGGCTATGTGGAGACCCTCTTCAAGCGTCGTCGTGAGTTGCCAGATATCAATTCTCGCAACTTCAATATTCGTGGTTTTGCAGAGCGAACGGCCATCAACTCACCTATCCAGGGTTCGGCAGCAGATATTCTTAAGATTGCCATGATTCAGCTGGATAAAGCCTTGGTTGCAGGTGGTTATCAGACTAAGATGCTGTTACAAGTGCACGATGAAATCGTACTTGAAGTTCCTAAATCTGAATTGGCAGAGATGAAAAAATTGGTCAAACAAACTATGGAAGAAGCCATTCAACTCAGTGTTCCCCTTATCGCAGATGAGAATGAAGGGGCAACCTGGTACGAGGCTAAATAAAAAGGGGGCTAGTCCTCCTTTTTTGTAGTAGAATTATGCAAGCCTTTTCAAAATATGCTATACTGATGAAAAAGGAGGATTTCTATGAGTCAAGAATTTATCAATCCAAGTGATGGCGTGATTCGTCAGTATCTCGCAACGAGTAAAACCCTTGCTGTGGTGGGCTTGTCTGACCGTGAGGAAACAACGAGCAATCGAGTGACCAAGGAAATGCAGGCTCGGGGTTATAAAATCATTCCAGTCAATCCCAAGGTGGCAGGTGGCGAAATCTTGGGTGAAAAGGCTTATGCTAGCTTAGCTGAGATTCCTTTTCCTGTAGATATTGTCAATGTTTACCGTCGCAGCGAGTTTCTGCCTGATGTGGCGCGTGATTTTCTCAAAGCTGATGCCAAGATTTTTTGGGCACAGCTAGGACTTGAAAGTCTAGAAGCGGAAGAAATCTTGCGTGCTGGTGGATGTGATGATATCGTGATGAATCGTTGCATCAAGAGAGAACATACACGCTTGATTGAGGAAGCATAAGAAAAAGGTAGCTGATGGGCTACCTTTTGTGTTATACTCAATGAAAATCAAAGAGCAAACTAGGAAACTAGCCGCAGGTTGCTCAAAAAACTGTTTTGAGGTTGCAGATAGAACTGACGAAGTCAGCTCAAAACACTGTTTTGAGGTTGTAGATAAGACTGACGAAGTCAGTCACATACCTACGGCAAGGCGACGTTGACGTGGTTTGGAGAGATTTTCGAAGAGTTTAGAAAATACCGATAAGGGTCTGCATACCAAGACTAGTGAGGATGATGGCAATCCAGCAGATGGCTCCGAGAAGAATGGATTTTCCACTGGATTTGACCATAGCGACCAGATTGGTTTTGAGACCGATAGCACTCATGGCCATGACAATAAGGAATTTAGAGAGTTGTTTGAGAGGGGTAAAGAAACTACTGGACACACCTAGAGAGGTGAGTAGTGTAGTGAGGAGAGAGGCAAGGATAAAGTAAAGGATAAAAAGTGGGAAGACTTTTTTCAGTTGTAGGCTTTGCTTGTTTTCTTGTTGGCGACTTTGCCAGTAGGATAGAAAGAGCGTGATAGGGATAATGGCCAAAGTACGTGTGAGTTTAACAATGGTTGCAGACTCGAGGGTATTGGTCTGGTAGAGACTATCCCAGGCGCTAGCTGTGGCGGTTACAGAGGAAGTATCATTGACTGCAGTTCCTGCAAAGAGGGCGAAGCCGTCATTGGATAGATGAAGCCAGGTGCCGAGGGTTGGAAAGATGAGCGCAGCCAAGACATTGAAGAAAAAGATAACGGAGATGGCTTGGGCTACTTCCTTTTCCTTAGCATGGATAACGGGCGCTGTTGCCGCAATGGCAGAGCCCCCACAGATAGAAGAACCTACTCCAATCAAGGTAGCCAGTTTTGTGTCCAGTGCAAAGAAGCGCTGGAAAAGATAGGCAACAATCAAGGCTATTGAAATGGTGGACAGGATGACAGGGAGTGAAGATTGCCCAACTGCGAAGACTTGCGAGATATTGAGACCAAAACCAAGCAAGATAACGGCATACTGGAGCAATTTTTTAGAACTAAAGGTCAACCCAGCATCCAGTTGTTTATAGGACGAGAGAAAGGGATGTAGGAGCATGCCTATGAAAATGGCAAAAACGGGCGCGCCAATAACAGGGAAGAATCCTCCTAAGTACCAAGATAGAATGGAAATGAGAAGGCAGGCCAAGATGCCTGCTCCATTTTTTGATAGAAATGACATAAAAACCTCCAAATAGAATCTGTTACCATTATAGACCTGTAGAGAGGAAAAGTAAAATAGAAAGTGGAGCTAACAATTATTTGACAAGTAGTGCTAATTATGTAATAATAATCCTACAAGAACTGTAACGAAGTCTTGGCAAAAACAAAAATACCAGAGCTCCACCTCTGGTATTTCTTTTTGTCCAGTTACATTAAAACTAAACTCAGGTTATATTTTTTTGTCGCGCTTATCTAACCACTTTCTGACTATCCACTCAGAAATGACATTACCGGTAATAGTAATCAGTAATGGTGCTAGAATAACTGTAACGAAGATTAGCAAAAACTCACCTCCAAACTAAGTTCGTTAGTGGAGTTGCGACAAATCCATTTTAACATACTTCAATTTGTCATGCTAGCGTTATTCTATCATGTATTTTTGCGGTCGGGGGGCTTTTGTAGTATAATAGAGATACGTTTTGAAAGTAGGAGGTATCTATGGACTTAACTAAGCGCTTTAATAAACAGTTAGATAAGATTCAAGTTTCGTTGATTCGTCAATTTGACCAGGCTATTTCGGAGATTCCTGGGGTCTTGCGTTTGACCTTGGGGGAGCCTGATTTTACAACGCCAGATCATATCAAGGAGGCGGCCAAGCGAGCGATTGATCAGAACCAATCCTACTATACAGGGATGAGTGGTCTGCTGACTCTACGTAAGGCGGCCAGTGACTTTGTTAAGGAAAAGTACCAACTGGACTATGATCCTGAAAATGAAATCTTGGTTACAATTGGGGCGACAGAGGCTTTATCTGCTACTTTGACGGCTATTTTGGAAGAGGGAGACAAGGTACTTTTGCCAGCTCCTGCCTATCCAGGTTATGAACCGATTGTCAATCTAGTTGGGGCAGAGATTGTCGAGATTGACACAACTGAAAATGGTTTTGTCTTGACTCCTGAAATGTTGGAGAAGGCCATTTTGGAGCAGGGTGACAAGCTCAAGGCGGTTATTCTCAACTATCCAGCCAATCCGACAGGAATTACCTACAGTCGGGAACAATTGGAGGCCTTGGCAGCTGTTTTACGCAAGTATGAGATTTTTGTTGTCTGTGATGAGGTTTACTCAGAATTGACCTACACAGGCGAAGCCCATGTGTCTCTGGGAACCATGTTGAGAGATCAGGCTATTATTATCAATGGTCTATCTAAATCGCATGCCATGACAGGTTGGCGTTTGGGTCTGATTTTTGCTCCTGCAGCCTTTACAGCTCAGTTGATTAAGAGTCACCAGTACTTGGTTACTGCCGCAAATACTATGGCTCAACATGCTGCGGTGGAGGCCTTGACGGCTGGTAAAAATGATGCGGAGCCTATGAAAAAGGAATACATCCAGCGTCGGGACTATATTATCGAGAAAATGACTGCTCTTGGTTTTGAGATTATTAAACCAGACGGTGCCTTCTATATCTTTGCTAAGATTCCAGCGGGCTACAATCAAGACTCCTTTGCCTTTCTAAAGGATTTTGCTCAGAAGAAGGCCGTTGCCTTTATCCCTGGTGCTGCCTTTGGGCGTTACGGAGAAGGCTATGTGCGTCTGTCTTATGCAGCGAGTATGGAGACTATCAAAGAAGCCATGAAACGACTTGAGGAGTATATGAGAGAAGCATGATTCAGTCTATCACGAGTCAAGGCTTGGTGCTCTACAATCGCAATTTTCGTGAGGATGACAAGCTAGTCAAGATTTTTACAGAGCAGGCTGGCAAGCGCATGTTTTTCGTCAAACACGCTGGTCAGTCTAAGCTAGCTCCTGTTATTCAGCCCTTGGTGTTGGCACGATTTCTCTTGCGAATTAATGATGACGGACTCAGCTACATCGAGGACTATCATGAGGTGATGACCTTTCCTAAGATTAATAGTGATCTCTTTGTCATGGCCTATGCGACCTATGTAGCAGCTCTTGCAGATGCGAGTTTGCAGGACAATCAGCAGGATGCTCCCTTATTTGCTTTTTTGCAAAAGACTTTGGAGTTGATGGAAGCTGGCTTGGATTATCAGGTTTTGACCAATATTTTTGAAATTCAAATCTTGACTCGATTTGGAATCAGCCTCAATTTTAATGAGTGTGTCTTTTGTCATCGGGTTGGTCAGGCTTTTGACTTTTCTTTCAAATATGGAGCCTGCCTTTGTCCAGAGCATTATCATGAGGATGAGAGACGTTGCCATCTAAATCCCAATATACCTTATCTGCTTAATCAATTTCAAGCCATTGATTTTGAGACCTTGGAGACCATTTCGCTTAAGCCTGAAATCAAGCAAGACTTGCGAAAGTTTATGGATCAACTCTACGAAGAGTACGTTGGGATTCACCTAAAATCAAAGAAATTTATTGATTCCCTAGCAGACTGGGGTCAATTACTAAAAGAGGAAAACAAATGAAAAAAATCGCAGTAGATGCCATGGGGGGAGATTATGCACCTCAGGCCATCGTTGAGGGTGTCAATCAAGCCCTGGCTGACTTTTCAGATATTGAGGTTCAACTCTACGGAGATGAAAGCAAAATCAAGCAATATCTGACAGCGACAGAGCGTGTTAGCATTATCCATACAGATGAAAAGATTGATTCAGACGATGAACCTACTAGAGCTATTCGGAAGAAGAAAAATGCCAGTATGGTATTGGCAGCCAAGGCTGTCAAAGAGGGTGAAGCAGACGCTGTTCTTTCGGCTGGGAATACAGGTGCTTTACTAGCAGCAGGATTTTTCATCGTGGGTCGTATCAAGAACATTGACCGACCAGGCCTTATGTCGACCTTGCCGACTGTAGATGGAAAAGGTTTTGACATGCTAGACCTCGGTGCCAATGCGGAGAATACAGCCCAGCACCTCCATCAATATGCGGTTCTAGGTTCCTTCTATGCCAAAAATGTCCGTGGAATTGCGCAACCACGCGTTGGCTTGCTCAATAACGGAACAGAGAATAGTAAGGGCGACCCGCTTCGTAAGGAAACCTATGAATTACTGGCGGCTGATGAAAGTTTAAACTTTATCGGAAACGTGGAAGCGCGTGATTTGATGAATGGCGTTGCAGATGTTGTTGTGGCAGATGGTTTCACGGGAAACGCTGTGCTCAAATCCATTGAAGGGACAGCCATGGGAATCATGGGCTTGCTCAAGACAGCTATTACAGGTGGTGGTCTTCGAGCGAAACTAGGCGCACTCCTTCTCAAGGATAGCCTCAGAGGTTTGAAAAAACAGCTCAACTACTCAGATGTTGGTGGAGCGGTCTTGTTTGGTGTTAAGGCACCGGTTGTTAAGACTCATGGCTCAAGTGATGCCAAGGCTGTTTATAGTACAATCCGCCAGATTCGTACCATGCTAGAAACAGACGTAGTTGCCCAGACTGCGCGTGAATTTTCAGGAGAATAAAAGAGATGACAGAAAAAGAAATTTTTGACCGTATTGTGACTATTATCCAAGAGCGACAGGGAGAGGACTTTGTCGTGACAGAATCCTTGAGTCTGAAAGACGATTTGGATGCTGACTCAGTTGACTTGATGGAGTTTATTTTGACACTGGAAGATGAATTTAGTATCGAAATCAGTGATGAGGAAATTGACCAACTGCAAAGTGTAGGAGATGTGGTTAAAATCATTCAAGCAAAATAAAGATAAGAAGTTCCAAGGCATTTGCTTTGGAATTTTTCTTTGGTTCAAGTGACCGTTTAGGAACAGATTTAGTCTTTCTAGGGACAGAAGAGATATAAGGACAAATAAGGGATATAATAAAATCAGAAAAATCAATCTCTAAAAAGGAGATAAGAAATGAAGATCAAAAGAAGAGATAGCTTGATTTTGGTTAGAACAAAAATGTTAATATAATCACAATTTTAATTGACTTTCCTTTTTTCCAGGACTATAATGTAGATATAAAAGAGGATTTATTTTATAGTTGGGAGAAGGTGATGGCTATGTACTTTTGATAAACTAGTCTCTATCTTATGTTCGTGGAAATGTTAGGATGTCTGAGTGGTTCAAGTTAATGAACCTGGAATCTCTTTTGACTTCGTTTCTATTGGATTTTCTTGCTTTGGATTTATCTATTTTAGGAGGAAATGGCTATGAAAAAATCTAAACTACTCACATTTGGTTTACTTGTAGGTGCTGGTCTACTTTTATCTATCAATCAAGCACAGGCTGCAGATACTTGGGTTAAAAATGGCGCTGACTGGAATCTTTCTCAAGATGGCAACCTCGCTAAAAATAAATGGGTGCAAAATGCTGGCTCATGGTACCACTTCGACGGTTCTGGTAAAATGCAGACAGGCTGGCTCAAAGACGGTAACACTTGGTATTCGCTCGCAGATAGTGGGGCTATGCGCACAGGCTGGTACAAGGAAGGTAACACCTGGTACTCACTCGCAAATAGTGGTGCTATGCGCACAGGTTGGTACAAAGAAGGGTCTACATGGTATTACCTCAAAGACAGTGGCGCTATGGCAACAGGATGGGCGACTGCAAATGGTCAATGGTCTTACTTTGAAAAATCAGGTGCTATGGTAGCAGATAGAGCTGTTCCAGCAAGCGATGGGGAAAGTTATGTCATTGGTAAGGATGGTTATATGTTAACCAGACTTCCAAGTGAAGTTGAACAAGATCCTTTTGATGATACAGTTATTACAGATATCGTTACTTTGTCTGATGGTTATGACTATCACCTTGTTCATAAGAAAGATGGAGTTGTTATCGAAAAGAATGCCTGGTATATCAAACCTATTGTTGAACGTTTTTCTTATCAAAAGATTGGCGATATAAAACGAAATACTTTAGATGCCATTACTGATAATAAAAAACCAGGGGAAGAAATTGATCCTAAAGCTGTCATAAAGAATTTCCAAAACTTACCAAATAAGTATTACTTTGGAGCAGATGGACGTAAGGTTGCGAATCTACCAGAATTCACTACTCACTTCCCTATTCAAAAAGTTGGGTCTGAACTTTATCTTAAAAACTCAAGTCCAGTTATTAGTCTAGACATATCTGGATTTACAATTAATGACAATAAACTTTATCTAAGAGGTGCCAATGATCAACTTGTAACTGGATATTTCACAATGTTTATGGACGGATTATTATCTAAAGATCACCATATTTTGGGCTATGCAGATGAATCTGGTGAAATCGTGAAGATGAAAGTTTTGCCTAATGATCTCAGTGATCTTATTGAAAAGGGAATTTCAGGTTTTTATGGAGAAACTGTTCGATACGACGGTTCAACTGGGAATGTTTTTGTTGTGAAATAAACTATCTGACAGAGTAAAACGAAAAAGCGAACAGCTTTGTATACTAGGAAGTCATGTTCGCTTTTATTCATAAAGTAATAGTTACTGTTTGGTCTCTGTTTCAAAAAAATCTGCTTGATAATAATCACGAACTTCTCTTTTCATTTCTTCTAGTAATCGACTTTCATCTGTTGATTCGAGTAAGGATAGTCCTTTATTAATCATAGTATGATCTTCATTAACAATTCCCAGACGTACTTGAGCTACACCTAATAAATCGTATCGTTTCAATATTTTTGCTAAATCAATACATTCTTGAATTAAGCATAGACAGTCATCTTTCTTCCCTGCTTCAAGGTACATTCGTGTCATATTGGCTAGAATGGAGTAATGAATACTTTGAATCGGACGATAATCTGTGTATTTATTTAGAGATTTTACAAGTCTTTGACGTAGCATTTCTAGTGAATCAATAGGGAAATGGAAAATGATCATCACTAGCAATCGTAAATCTGAGAGGAACCACTGATCTCTTTTTTCCAATTCTTTCCATAACTCCTCAGCCAAGGCTTGAGCTTTATCGGAAAACTGATTTTCAATCACTTCTATAAAAATGGTTAGTTCTTTCACAGCATGTTCTATTGGGATATCATTCTGCACTTCATCTATATAAATTTGACATTTTGATAGCAGTGTCTTCATTTCTTCTAGATTAGGTGAAGAAATGACTTGATAATATTCTGAAAATAATTTCTTACGAGAATCCATTTGGTAATGTTGACAAATATAATGAAATTCATCGAAACTCATATCAATTTGCCTCAAAAGTAACTCCATAGTATCATACCTAGGAGTAGAATGATTATTTTCAAACTTAGATAAGTTAGAATGAGTAATGTAGTCACCACAGACCTCATTTTGTGTAATCCCTTTTGACTTACGAATGTATTTATAAACTGAACCAATATCCCACCGCATATTTTTGCCTCCAAAAATGTTCCAAAAGTAGAAGTTTTAGGAAAATATTTATATTTAGTATATCATAAAGGTGTGGGGTGGGCAATGATGATAGAAAGAAGGTGTTGGTTGACTCTTAAGGATTATTAGGAGTTATGTAGAATGTTTATGATGGAAAAATATTTTTTGATAACTATTCAATAAAGGAGGAAATGGCTATGAAAAAATCTAAACTACTCACTCTTGGTTTGCTTGCAGGTGCTGGTCTACTTTTGTCTATCAACCAAGCACAAGCTGCAGATACTTGGGTTAAAAATGGCGCTGACTGGAATCTTTCTCAAGATGGCAGTCTCGCTAAAAACAAATGGGTGCAAAATGCTGGCTCTTGGTACCACTTTGACGGTTCTGGTAAAATGCAGACAGGCTGGTTCAAAGACGGAAATACATGGTATTCACTAGCAGATAGTGGTGCTATGCGCACAGGTTGGTACAAGGATGGTAACACATGGTACTCACTCGCAAATAGTGGTGCTATGCGTACAGGTTGGTACAAAGAAGGGTCTACTTGGTACTACCTCAAAGACAGTGGTGCTATGGCAACAGGATGGGCGACTGCAAATGGTCAATGGTCTTACTTTGAAAAATCAGGTGCAATGGTCGCAGACAGAGCTGTTCCAGCCAGTGATGGGGAAAGTTATGTCATTGGTAAGGATGGATATCTGTTAACCAAACTCCCAAGTCAGGTTGAACAATCTCAAGCGGATGATACAATTATCACCAATATTGTTACTTTGTCTGATGGGTATGATTATCATCTTATTCCTAGAAAAGATGGAGTCATTGTTGAAAAAAATGCTTGGTACATAAAACCTGAATTTAAGAAGTTTTCTGATAAATATGGAGATAAAGTTTCCAATACGATGTTGGCTTTAGTAGATAATACGGAAGAAGGACAAGAAATTAATCCTAAAGCTGTCGTGAAAAATTTCCAAAACTTACCAAACAGGTATTACTTTGGGGCAGATGGTCGTCGCGTAACAAATTTACCAGAAATGACCACCTATTCAGAGATTAAAAAAGTTGGAAATGATGTCTATATAGAAAATCCGGGTGCACGACTTCTTCTTGGAGCTACCAGCTTCACAATCAATAATAATAAACTATACCATTTAGATGGTGCTAATGGCAAACTCAAAACAGGTTATTTTGCATTGATTGATGATAGACCAAGCTATCATCACTATCATATTCTTGTTTATGCAGACCAATCTGGTGAAATTCTTAAAATGAAACGATTGCCAACAGGAATTTCAGATTATCTTAATAAAGAAATTGACGGTTTCTACGGTCAAACTGTTAAAATCGATAGTAAGACAGGAAATGTTTCTGTTGTGAAATAAGACGTCTGACAGAGTAAAACGAAAAAGCGAACAGCTTTGTTTACTAGGAAGTCATGTTCATTTCACTATAGAATAGGAGGAAATGGCTATGAAAAAATCTAAACTACTTACACTTGGTTTACTTGTAGGTGCTGGTCTACTTTTATCTATCAACCAAGCACAGGCTGCAGATACTTGGGTTAAAAATGGTGCTGACTGGAATCTTTCTCAAGATGGCAGTCTTGCTAAAAATAAATGGGTACAAAACGCAGGTTCTTGGTACCACTTTGACGGTTCTGGTAAAATGCAGACAGGCTGGCTCAAAGATGGTAACACCTGGTATTCACTAGCAGATAGTGGGGCTATGCGTACTGGATGGTACAAGGAAGGCAATACCTGGTATTCACTAGCAGATAGTGGAGCTATGCGCACAGGTTGGTACAAAGAAGGGTCTACATGGTACTATCTTCGTTTTAGTGGTTCTATGCAGACAGGTTGGGAGTTCATAGATGGTAATTGGTATTATTTCGAACAATCAGGTGCAATGGCCTCTGATAGAGTTGTAAATTCTAGTGATGGCACAGGCTATATTCTCAGCAAGGATGGCCATATGTTCACTTTACAAAATAGTCCTTATAAACATGGTGACATTGTTCGTTTAGGCGATGGATATGAATATCTGATTAAAGCAAAATTTGACGGAAATAACTTTACTGATGTTATCGTGGATAAAAACACTTGGTATATTAAACCTGAGTTCAAGAAGTTTTCCGACAAATACGGGGATGAGGTTGCAAATACAACCTTAGCTTTAGTAGATAATAAAGAAGAAGGACAAGAAATTGATCCTAAAGCTGTCATTCGTAATTTCCAAAATCTACCAGGTCGATATTACTTTGGAGCAGATGGTCGTAGAGTATTACCACTTCCAGAGATGACAACTAGATCAGAAATCAAAAAAGTTGGCAATGATCTTTATCTAGAAGACCCAGGTGTACGACTTCGATTGGATAACTTCACAATCAATAACAATAAACTATACTATTTAGATAATGGACAAGGTAAGCTCAAAACAGGTTACTTTGTACTGATTGATGATGGTATGGCTACAACCCACTATCACTTACTTGTATATGCAGACCAATCTGGAGAAGTTCTTAAGATGAAACGCTTGCCATCAAGATTTTCAGATTATCGTGATAAAGAAATCGATGGTTTCTATGGTCAAAAAATTAAGATTACACAGCCAAATAAGTATGAATATTACAAGGTTCTTGTGGTAAAATAAATAGATAAGCAATCTTCACAACGAATATAAAATTAAAACGTGCAAATCATTTTCAAGAGGCTTTAGATTTCTTGTATTTTAAAAGAAACTAAAGCCTTTTGTGGATTTATAAGGGGATAGAGAGGATATAAAATTATGAAAAGGAGTTTGTCATGAAAATGAAAAATACATTTGTAGAATTGGAACAATTTGAAGATATTTACAGTTGGTGATATCTATTCCCAAAGCAAAGCTAGTGTTTTGCTACTAATGGGTTAATTAAACGGATTTATGATTATTTTACTTGAATTTTTATTGTTTATATTGATTTTAATCAATATTTTAGCTCCTCCGATTTATTTAGGTAGTCAACTCTCTAAAGCATTTTATGACAAACGTTCTATATTTCTTTTGGTAGTTTTGAAGCTATTTACTACCTTCGTTTTTCCGAGTTTCTCGCATGTTGCCAATTTATTATTCTTTTATATAATATTTTGGATTGTGTTAAAGAAAAAGAAGAAAGAAGCTCTCTTTCTTGCACTTTATCTATTTGTGTTTTATCAAAGTATTCGATATTTGGTTTTGACATTTATAATACGATTGATATTTGACTACTCTGAACTATCTGATTTTTTGCATAGTGGATTTAATTCTGTATTTAGTTTGATTTCGTTGTTTTTGTCTGTTGTCATTTTAAGACGATGGGGAATTGATTTCAATATATTATTTTTAGATAAATTTCAATCGTTAGTGATGAAAAGTATGTGGATTTTATCCTTATTGTTTGGTTTCAGACTTTTTTCATCCATTATGTCTGGGGGATGTAATCCTTTCTACGTTCGTTTTGACACGACCATTTCTCTCCTGATTTTCATTCTTTTTTTCTCTTGGCTCTTTTATATCAGACACTTAGAGCAGGTTTATCGTGATGAGCAGACCATTCAGAGACAGGAAGATGAGAATCGTTCCTTGCAAGGGATGGTGGATAAGCTGGGTCATCTCTATGATGAAGTTCGAGGTTTCCGTCATGATTTTGCAGGGATTGTCGCCAGCATGGAGCCTGCCATAGCGAATCAAGACATGGCTGAGGTGTCTACCATTTATCAAGATGTCTTTCTAAAGACAAATGAAAAGCTGAGAAAGGCGGATTACACGGCCTTTAATCTCCACAATATCCATGATATAGCCATTCGCAATACCTTGGCAAAAGCCATGATTGTGGCAGATAAGCAAGGAATTCATTTTAGTTTGGAGACGGTGGGGGTTGTCGAAGAGCTGGCATTGCCGATGTTGGAGGCTATCCGTATCCTCTCTATCCTCACGACAAATGCCTTAGAGGCAGCGAGTGAGTCTGAAAATCCGCAGATTCGGGTTGCTTTGTTGGCAAGTGATAGGAGTGTCCGTTTTATCATTGAAAACACTCGTAAGAAAGAAGAACTGAATCCCAGCATTCTCAGTCAAAAGGGTTACTCTACCAAGGGTAACCACAGTGGACTGGGCTTGGCAACCTTGGAGGATATGGTTTTTCATTATGATTTGAACTTAGATACCCAGCTAGGAGAGACGACTTTTAGACAAGATTTAGAATTGCCATTTAAGAATGAGAAACGAGGGGGAGAGGAATGAGAATTTTAGTTTTGGAAGATGATAGAGTCCAACAAGGACGGATAGAGCAGACTTTACTAGATATCGGTCGCTCTCGCAATTTAAGATTGGAAATTGATATTGCCAAAAACTATGGAGACGTTGAAAAGTATTCTCAGTATTTTGACCATTATCAGCTCTATTTATTGGATTTAGAGATTGATGGAGAGCGTGATTGGATAGTATGATTTTGACTTTTATTAAGGAAACTCTATTTGCTTTATTGTTGATAGTCTCCATTATAGTTCCTCCAATCTATCTAGGTTACCAAATTACACCGGAATTTCGTAAAAAGAGATACGTAGTCTATTTACTAATGATGCAAGCAATAGCTGGTAAAACTTTTTTTGAAATTATGTATTTGGAAGTTTTAATCTTTTTTTACCTTATTTTCTATATGAAAGGGAAGAAAAAGGGGGAGTCTTTATTTCTTTCGCTCTATCTTTTTAGTTTTTATCAGAGTATTCGCTATTTATTGGTATTGTTCTATATTCGGATGTTAGATATAGATATGCTATCGGAAGTAGGAAATGGGATTGTTAACTCTTCTTTTTCTCTACTAGCTCTTGTACTGACAGTAGTTATGATGAAGCGTTGGTCTTTGGATTTGGATTTATTTTTTTCAGGTGCTTTCAAAACCCACTATCATAAGAGTTTTTTCATTATCCTACCTCTGACTGTGTTTAGGATATTCTCTTCGTTCATGACAAATAGAAATAGTTCTTTCTACGTTCGTTTTGACACGACCATTTCTCTCCTGATTTTCATTCTCTTTTTCTCTTGGCTCTTTTACGTCAAGCATTTAGAGCAGGTTTATCGTGATGAGCAGACCATTCAGAGACAGGAAGATGAAAATCGTTCCTTGCAAGGAATGGTGGATAAGCTAGGTCATCTCTATGATGAGGTTCGAGGTTTCCGTCATGATTTTGCAGGGATTGTCGCCAGTATGGAGCCTGCTATAGCTAATCAAGATATGACTGAGGTTTCTACCATTTATCAAGATGTCTTTCTGAAGACCAATGAAAAGCTGAGAAAGGCGGACTACACGGCCTTTAATCTTCATAATATCCATGATATAGCCATTCGTAATACCTTGGCAAAAGCCATGATTGTGGCAGATAAGCAGGGAATTCATTTTAGTTTGGAGACGGTGGGGGTTGTCGAAGAGCTGGATTTGCCGATGTTGGAGGCTATCCGTATCCTCTCTATCCTCACGACAAATGCCTTAGAGGCAGCGAGTGAGTCTGAAAATCCGCAGATTCGGGTTGCTTTGTTGGCAAGTGATAGGAGTGTCCGTTTTATCATTGAAAACACTCGTAAGAAAGAAGAACTGAATCCCAGCATTCTCAGTCAAAAGGGTTACTCTACCAAGGGTAACCACAGTGGACTGGGCTTGGCAACCTTGGAGGATATGGTTTTTCATTATGATTTGAACTTAGATACCCAGCTAGGAGAGACGACTTTTAGACAAGATTTAGAATTGCCATTTAAGAATGAGAAACGAGGGGGAGAGGAATGAGAATTTTAGTTTTGGAAGATGATAGAGTCCAACAAGGACGGATAGAGCAGACTTTACTAGATATCGGTCGCTCTCGCAATTTAAGATTGGAAATTGATATTGCCAAAAACTATGGGGACGTTGAAAAGTATTCACAGTATTTTGACCATTACCAGCTCTATTTATTAGATTTAGAGATTGATGGAGAGCGTGAACGGGGTTTTCAGGTTGCTCAACAGGTTCGGGAGCGAGATCCCTTTACAAGCATTGTCTTTGTGTCCACGCACTCGGAGGCCTTGCCTCTAGCTTTTCGTTACCACTTGTCTGCCTTGGATTTTATTTCCAAGGATCAGCCTGAGGAGGATTACCGTCATCAGCTGGAGCGCTGTCTGGACTATGTACTGGCAGTGGATAAGAGGGAAAATATGCGTCTCTTTACCTATAGTTTTGAGGGGAGACGGGGCTTTACTCTGCCCTACCATGAGATTTTAGCCTTTGAAACCTCAGTGGAATCCCACCGTATCAAGGTCTATTATGCCAATCATTCTATTAAGACCATTTACGGCAGTCTCAAGGATATCGCTGCCAAGGCTGAAAAAGATTACTTTGTCTATGCCAATCGCAATACGTTAGTTAGTTTACAGGCCATTGAAGAGATGACTGCGACAGAAGTGACCCTGTTAGAAGGCTTGCATTTCCCCGTATCACGAACAGCCAGAAGAACACTCAAAAAACACCTCAATGTCTAATATCTGTTAGATTTGAATGAATTTATCAATAAGAATGTCGGAAAATTTTCTGATATTCTTATTTTTTTGACTTCTTTTTCGAATAGATAGGTAAGAGGAAAAAGGAAAGGAGCCTAGTTCATGTTTATATCAATGTTCTACCCATGGTTCACTGAGTTATTTTTTAAATAAAATTTAATTTAGTTGTGTATTTTCGGATTATTTTTCGAATAAATAAGTGAGAAGAAAAAGAAAGGAATAAAATAATGAAAGAACATTACTATGGATTTGTTGAGCTAACGTCGGAAGAATTGACCGATATTCAAGGTGGAGAAAATTGGACGAAGACCCTTGCAGATTGGTACATTGGATTTCGTAGAGGTTTAGGTTTTTAGGAGGATAAGCGATGAATGAAATGACTAACGAGTATACTATTGAAGTACTAAAGGAAAGCGACTTAGCTTTGCTGGTGGGTGGTAGCAAGGAAAGTTATCAAGGGGGTCTAATTACAGGTCTATTGTTACGTAGTGTATTTATTGGAACCCCATTTTTTAGAAGATAAGATTTAGAAAAAATAGAACAAGAGGAGAAAAGGATGACAAATTTTGACAAAATGGAACAGAACTTTGTAGCTCTTACAGAAGAAGAGTTGATGAATGTGGATGGAGGAATTGCACCAATTATTATTGGTGGTGTAGTTATTAGTTGGAAATTAATTGGAGGTGTAGCTGCGCTTGCTACAGCTTCAGCAGGTGCAGGCATAGCTGCAGGATATTATGCTAATCGACCATAATTTTGGATTTATATATGAGATTTGTTAAATTAATGCTGAAGATTTGGCCTGAGCTTATGGTATTACTTAGTTCAATATCTTATACAATTATCAGGTTGGTAGCTGATGTGAATAAGCTACCCTTACCTACATGGTTTGATGATTTTAATATACCAACAATTTCATTGTTTTTAATGGTATTCATTTTATTATATAGAAGTAAAGGAGAAAAGAATGGATAAATTTCAAGTAGTTGATGAGAAAGATTTGCAAGTAATTGAAGGAGGAATTGAACCTATTTCGATTATATTTGGCCTAAGTGCTATTGCATTTGGCGCATTTGGGGCTGGTTACACATTTGGTTCAGATTTGGCTCGTCGTGGGCGTTAGATAATGAACAGTCGCAATCTTAATCTCAATACATTGTTACCTAAATTAGCCACGATATGTCCTTTGTTGGGAATAACTCTTAATGTCGCGCTTCATGTGATTCGTACAGGTTCGTTAGTATCCTTTAATTGGCAATGGACTTTAGTTGGTTTGCTTTTCGCAGGATATTTTGGTATTTTTCGCAAAGATTTGTCAAAAAATAATCAAAACTATAAATGAAGAACATGAATCAAAAGGATTTTGTGAATGAGAATGGTAGCGTTTTTCCGCCATTCTTGTCAGGTAAATAGGAGTCTAGCTTGAAAACATTTTTATTAGGCTTCGCTGAGGGTTATTTTATCGTATCGCTCATAATCTACATCGCAACGTATTTGATTTTGAAAAATCCGATCAATACCCTATTTTATCTAGAAATTTACCCTGTTTTATTTGGGCTCTTTTATCTAGGATATAAGGCCAATAAAAAGCAAGTAGGGTGAACAGTTAAGAATGACTTGTTAGCCTTCGCTGAAAAATGGCTGGGGTAGAATCTAAGGATGCATCACAATGGAGTTTAAAAGGAGTAACTATGAATCGTAATTTAGAACGGTGTTATCTATTCTGACTATGAATAGATCATACCAGAGGTGGCTTAGAAATAGCAGGGACATTAGAAATTGAAGTAATAAATAGGATGTCACAATGTTACTACCAATGATTTATTTGTTCCAAGCTTGCCTAGGGTGTCAGTAAAAAATCACTTTCCTTTCATACCATATTTTTAGTAGGCAGGACATTTGTTCTGCCTATTTTTTTATCCCAAAAGTGCAGTTGGGAGGGAGATAGGCGCATTTGGGAAGGAAGTCAAGTTTTTGTTTGGGGATTGGGGTAAGATAGGTATTATCAGATGAGTTTAGAAAAAAGGAGATGAATATGAAATTTGGGAAACGTCACTATCGTCCGCAGGTGGATCAGATGGACTGCGGTGTAGCTTCATTAGCCATGGTTTTTGGCTACTATGGTAGCTATTATTCTTTGGCTCACTTACGAGAATTGGCAAAGACGACCATGGATGGGACGACGGCCTTGGGCTTGGTCAAGGTGGCAGAGGAGATTGGCTTTGAGACGCGAGCTATTAGGGCAGATATGACGCTCTTTGACTTGCCAGATTTGACCTTTCCTTTTGTTGCTCATGTACTTAAGGAAGGGAAATTGCTCCACTACTATGTGGTGACTGGGCAGGATAAGGACAGCATTCATATTGCCGATCCAGATCCCGGGGTGAAGTTGACTAAACTGCCACGTGAGCGTTTTGCGGAAGAATGGACAGGAGTGACTCTTTTTATGGCACCGAGTCCAGACTACAAGCCTCATAAGGATCAAAAGAATGGTCTGCTCTCTTTTATCCCTATATTAGTGAAACAGCGTGGCTTGATCGCTAATATCGTTTTGGCAACACTCTTGGTAACCTTGATTAACATTGTGGGTTCTTATTATCTGCAGTCTATAATTGATACCTATGTGCCAGATCAGATGCGTTCGACGTTGGGGATTATTTCTATTGGTTTGGTGATTGTTTATATTCTTCAGCAGATCTTGTCTTACGCTCAGGAGTATCTCTTACTTGTTTTGGGGCAACGCTTGTCGATTGATGTGATTTTGTCCTATATCAAGCATGTTTTTCACCTGCCTATGTCCTTTTTTGCGACACGCAGGACAGGGGAAATCGTGTCTCGTTTTACAGATGCTAACAGTATCATCGATGCGCTGGCTTCAACCATTCTTTCGATTTTCTTGGACGTGTCAACGGTCGTCATTATTTCCCTTGTTTTATTTTCACAAAATACCAATCTCTTTTTCATGACCTTATTGGCGCTTCCTATCTACACAGTGATTATCTTTGCCTTTATGAAGCCGTTTGAAAAGATGAATCGGGATACCATGGAAGCCAATGCGGTTCTGTCTTCTTCTATCATCGAGGACATCAACGGTATTGAGACCATTAAGTCTTTGACTAGTGAAAGTCAGCGTTACCAAAAGATTGATAAGGAATTTGTGGATTATCTGAAGAAATCCTTTACCTATAGTCGGGCAGAGAGTCAGCAAAAGGCTCTGAAAAAAGTTGCCCATCTCTTGCTCAATGTCGGTATTCTATGGATGGGGGCTGTTCTGGTTATGGATGGCAAGATGAGTTTGGGGCAGTTGATTACCTATAATACCTTGCTGGTTTACTTTACTAATCCTTTGGAAAATATCATCAACCTGCAAACCAAGCTTCAGACAGCGCAGGTTGCTAATAACCGTCTGAATGAGGTTTATCTGGTAGCTTCTGAGTTTGAGGAGAAGAAAACGGTTGAGGATTTGAGTTTGATGAAGGGAGAGATGACTTTCAAGCAGGTTTCCTACAAGTATGGCTATGGTCGAGATGTTTTGTCGGATATCAATTTGACCATTCCCCAAGGTTCTAAGGTGGCTTTTGTGGGGATTTCAGGATCAGGTAAGACGACCTTGGCCAAGATGATGGTTAATTTTTATGATCCAAGTCAGGGAGAGATTAGTCTGGGTGGTGTCAATCTCAATCAGATTGACAAAAAGGCCCTGCGCCAGTATATCAACTATCTGCCTCAACAGCCCTATGTCTTTAACGGAACGATTTTGGACAATCTTCTCCTTGGAGCCAAGGAGGGAACGACACAGGAAGATATCTTACGGGCGGTCGAATTGGCAGAGATTCGGGAGGACATTGAGCGCATGCCACTAAATTACCAGACGGAATTGACTTCGGATGGGGCAGGAATCTCAGGTGGTCAACGTCAGAGAATTGCTCTGGCGCGTGCTCTCTTGACAGATGCGCCTGTCTTGATTTTGGATGAGGCGACCAGCAGTTTGGATATTCTGACAGAGAAGCGGATTGTAGATAATCTTATGGCTTTGGACAAGACCTTGATTTTCATTGCCCACCGCTTGACCATTGCTGAGCGGACAGAGAAGGTTGTTGTCTTGGATCAGGGCAAGATTGTCGAAGAAGGAAAGCATGCTGATTTGCTTGCACAGGGTGGTTTTTACGCCCATTTGGTGAATAGCTAGAAAGAGGAGAGGATGAAACCAGAATTTTTAGAAAGTGCGGAGTTTTACAATCGTCGTTACCATAATTTTTCCAGTCGGGTGATTGTCCCCATGTCCCTTCTGCTCGTGTTTTTGCTTGGATTTGCAACTCTTGCAGAGAAGGAGATGAGCTTGTCTACTAGAGCTACTGTCGAGCCTAGTCGTATCCTGGCAAATATCCAGTCAACTAGCAACAATCGCATTCTTGTTAATCATTTGGAAGAAAATAAGCTGGTAAAAAAGGGAGAACTGTTGGTTCAATATCAGGAAGGGGCAGAGGGTGTCCAAGCGGAGGCCTATGCTAGTCAGTTGGACATGCTCAAGGATCAAAAAAAGCAATTGGAGTATTTGCAAAAGAGCCTGCAAGAAGGGACGGATTACTTTCCAGAGGAGGATAAGTTTGGCTACCAAGCCACCTTTCGCGACTACATCAGTCAAGCAGGCAGTCTTAGGGCTAGTACATCGCAACAAAATGAGACCATCGCGTCCCAGAATGCAGCAGCTAGTCAAACCCAAGCTGAAATCGGCAACCTTATCAGCCAAACAGAGGCTAAAATTCGCGATTACCAGACAGCTAAGTCAGCTATTGAAACAGGTGCTTCCTTGGACAGTCAGAATCTAGCCTACTCTCTCTACCAGTCCTACAAGTCTCAGGGCGAGGAAAATTCGCAAGCTAAGGCTCAGACAATTTCGCAGGTGGAAGCGCATCTTTCTCAGTTAGAATCCAGTCTTGCTACTTACCGTGTTCAGTATGCAGGTTCAGGTACCCAGCAAGCCTATGCGTCAGGCTTAAGCAGTCAATTAGAGTCCCTTAAATCCCAACATTTGGCTAGGGTCGGTCAGGAATTGACCCTTCTAGACCAGAAAATCTTGGAGACAGAGTCAGGTAAGAAGGTTCAGGGAAACCTTTTAGACAAGGGGAAAATTACGGCGAGTGAGGATGGGGTGCTTCACCTTAATCCTGAGACCAGTGATTCTACCATGGTAGCAGAAGGTGCCTTACTAGCCCAACTCTATCCGTCTTTGGAAAAAGAAGAGACAGCCAAACTCACAGCTTATCTAAGTTCAAAAGATGTAGCAAGAATCAAGGTTGGTGATTCTGTTCGCTATACGACGACTCATGATGCCAAGAATCAACTTTTCCTAGATTCTACTATTACAAGTATTGATGCGACAGCTACCAAGACTGAAAAAGGGAATTTCTTTAAAATCGAGGCAGAGACTAATCTAACTTCTGAGCAAGCTGAAAAACTTCGATATGGTGTGGAAGGTCGTCTGCAGATGATTACAGGTAAGAAAAGTTACCTGCGTTATTATTTGGATCATTTTTTGAACAAAGAGTAATGTTCGTGTTTTTAGAGTTAAATGATTTTAAAACTGTGAGAAAGATTCTTCTTGCGGTTTTTTCTTTATGATTTTTGAGGTTACTACGTTATTTATTCGGTTAAATTCTTGTATTTTTAGGTTTTTTATGGTAGAATGTGCTCAAGTAATACGAAAGGCGAACTTTAAAATGTCAAAACAATTGATCTATTCGGGAAAAGCTAAAGATATCTATACAACTGAGGATGAAAATCTTATTATTTCAACTTACAAGGACCAGGCGACTGCTTTTAATGGTGTTAAGAAGGAGCAGATTGCGGGCAAGGGAGTGTTGAATAATCAGATTTCATCTTTTATTTTTGAGAAATTAAATGCGGCTGGTGTGGCGACTCACTTTGTGGAGAAGCTTTCAGACACGGAACAACTCAATAAAAAGGTTAAGATTATTCCTTTGGAAGTTGTGCTTCGCAACTATACAGCTGGTTCCTTTTCAAAACGTTTTGGTGTGGATGAGGGAATCGCCTTGGAGACTCCGATTGTCGAATTTTACTACAAAAATGATGATTTGGATGACCCGTTTATCAATGACGAACATGTGAAATTCCTACAGATTGCGGATGACCAGCAAATCGCCTACTTGAAGGAAGAAACTCGTCGAATCAATGAACTTTTGAAGGTCTGGTTTGCTGAGATTGGACTTAAGTTGATTGACTTTAAGCTAGAGTTCGGTTTTGATAAGGATGGCAAGATTATCTTGGCAGACGAATTTTCACCAGATAACTGCCGTTTGTGGGATGCGGATGGCAACCACATGGATAAGGATGTTTTCCGTAGAGGATTGGGAGAACTAACCGACGTTTACGAGATTGTTTGGGAAAAGTTGCAGGAACTAAAATAATCTGTTAGCAACGGAAAACCTTCGTCTCTCAACTAAAAGGACTCAGGCTGAAAAGGTCCCCCAGACCTTTTCACTCCGTAGAGAATTGGGAGAACTAACCGACGTTTATGAGATTGTTTGGAAAAAATTGCGGAAATTGAAATAACAACTTCAAGGTCGTTGGAACATTGCAAGAGCTGAAATAAAGGAATAAGAATTGATGGATAAACGTATTTTTGTTGAAAAAAAGGCTGATTTTCAGGTCAAGTCAGAGAGTTTGGTTAGAGAGCTCCAGCACAACTTGGGACTTTCAAGCTTGAAAAGTATTCGCATCGTGCAAGTGTATGATGTATTTGACTTGGCAGAGGACCTGTTTGCACCTGCAGAGAAGCACATTTTCTCTGAGCAGGTGACCGACCATGTTTTAGATGAAGTATCTGTGCAGGCGGATCTTGCTAACTATGCTTTCTTTGCCATTGAAAGCCTGCCAGGGCAATTTGACCAGCGCGCAGCTTCTTCACAGGAAGCCTTGCTTTTACTAGGAAGTTCGAGTGATGTAACAGTCAATACCACTCAACTTTACTTAGTCAATAAAGATATTGATGCGACTGAGTTGGAAGCAGTCAAGAACTACTTGCTCAACCCAGTTGATTCTCGCTTCAAGGACATCACGACAGGGATTGCCAAGCAGGAATTTTCAGAGTCAGACAAGACCATTCCAAAATTGACTTTCTTTGAAAGCTATACAGCAGAAGACTTTGCTCGCTACAAGGCTGAGCAAGGGATGGCCATGGAAGTGGATGATTTGCTTTTTATCCAAGACTACTTCAAGTCAATCGGGCGCGTGCCAACTGAGACAGAGCTCAAGGTTTTGGACACTTACTGGTCTGACCACTGCCGTCATACGACTTTTGAGACAGAGTTGAAACAGATTGATTTCTCAGCTTCTAAATTCCAAAAACAATTGCAGTCAACCTATGACAAATATATTGCCATGCGTGAGGATTTGGGGCGTTCTGAAAAACCGCAAACCTTGATGGATATGGCGACTATTTTCGGTCGTTATGAGCGTGCTAATGGACGTTTGGATGATATGGAAGTGTCAGACGAAATCAATGCTTGCTCAGTAGAAATCGAAGTGGATGTTGATGGTGTGAAAGAGCCATGGCTCCTAATGTTCAAGAATGAAACTCACAACCACCCAACGGAAATTGAGCCATTTGGTGGGGCGGCTACTTGTATCGGTGGTGCTATTCGTGACCCATTGTCAGGTCGCTCATATGTTTACCAAGCTATGCGTATCTCAGGTGCGGGTGATATTACCGCACCGATTTCGGAAACGCGTGCTGGGAAATTACCACAACAAGTCATTTCTAAAACAGCGGCCCATGGTTATTCTTCATACGGTAACCAGATTGGACTTGCAACAACCTACGTTCGTGAATACTTCCACCCAGGCTTTGTAGCTAAACGCATGGAGCTAGGTGCTGTTGTCGGAGCGGCTCCTAAGAGCAATGTTGTCCGTGAAAAACCGGAAGCGGGAGATGTGATTATTCTCCTTGGAGGTAAGACTGGACGTGATGGTGTCGGTGGTGCGACAGGTTCTTCTAAGGTTCAAACAGTTGAGTCCGTGGAAACTGCTGGTGCTGAGGTTCAAAAAGGGAATGCCATCGAAGAGCGCAAGATTCAACGTCTTTTCCGTAATGGCGATGTCACTCGTCTTATTAAGAAATCCAATGACTTTGGTGCTGGTGGTGTCTGTGTAGCTATCGGTGAATTGGCAGACGGTCTTGAAATTGACCTAGACAAAGTGCCTCTTAAATACCAAGGCTTGAATGGTACCGAAATTGCCATCTCTGAATCTCAAGAACGGATGGCAGTTGTGGTTCGTCCTGAGGATGTAGATGCCTTCGTTGCGGAATGTAACAAAGAAAATATTGATGCTGTTGTAGTTGCGACAGTGACGGAAAAACCAAATCTAGTCATGCACTGGAATGGTGAAACCATTGTCGACTTGGAACGTCGTTTCCTTGATACCAATGGTGTGCGCGTGGTCGTAGATGCTAAGGTTGTGGACAAGGATGTCAAACTCCCAGAAGAGCGTCAAACATCTGCTAACACACTTGAAGTTGATACCCTTGCGGTTCTGTCTGATCTCAACCATGCGAGTCAAAAAGGCTTGCAGACTATCTTTGATTGCTCTGTTGGTCGTTCAACGGTTAATCACCCACTTGGTGGTCGTTACCAACTCACACCAACTGAGGCATCTGTGCAAAAATTGCCAGTTCAACACGGTGTGACTCATACTGCGTCAGTCATGGCTCAAGGTTTCAACCCATATGTAGCAGAATGGTCTCCATACCACGGTGCTGCCTATGCGGTTATTGAAGCGACTGCTCGTTTGGTTGCTGCTGGTGCCAACTGGTCTAAGGCTCGTTTCTCTTACCAAGAGTATTTCGAGCGTATGGATAAACAAGCAGAGCGTTTTGGTCAGCCAGTAGCAGCTCTCCTAGGTTCTATCGAGGCACAAATTCAGCTTGGTTTGCCATCTATCGGTGGTAAGGACTCCATGTCTGGTACCTTTGAAGAATTGACAGTACCGCCAACCTTGGTAGCCTTTGGGGTAACGACAGCAGATAGCCGTAAGGTGCTTTCTCCTGAGTTCAAAACTGCCGGGGAAAACATCTACTACATCCCAGGTCAAGCACTCTCAGCAGAGATTGATTTTGACTTGATTAAGTCTAACTTTGCTCAGTTTGAAGACATCCAAGCTGGTCACAAAGTGATTTCTGCATCAGCTGTCAAATATGGTGGTGTGGTTGAAAGTTTGGCACTTGCTACTTTTGGAAATCATATCGGTGCAGAAGTAACCTTGCCTGAACTTGAAACGGCTTTGACAGCTCAATTGGGTGGATTTGTCTTTACATCTCCTGAAGAAATTGCTGGAGTAGAGAGAATCGGTCAAACGAAAGCAGACTTTACACTCCTTGTCAACGGTGTGAAGCTAGATGGACACAAACTTGACAGTGCCTTCCAAGGAAAACTGGAAGAAGTTTACCCAACAGAATTTGCCCAAGCGAAAGAACTAGCTGAAGTACCAGCTGTGGCATCAGATGTTGTGATTAAAGCTAAAGAAAAAGTTGAAAAACCGGTGGTCTATATCCCAGTCTTCCCAGGAACCAACTCAGAATATGACTCAGCCAAGGCATTTGAAAAAGAAGGCGCAGAGGTTAACTTGGTGCCATTCGTGACACTCAATGAAGAAGCTATTGTCAAGTCAGTTGAAACTATGGTTGACAACATCGGCAAGGCTAACATCCTCTTCTTTGCAGGTGGTTTCTCAGCTGCGGACGAACCAGATGGCTCAGCTAAGTTTATTGTCAATATCCTTCTTAATGAAAAAGTGCGTGCAGCTATTGATAGCTTTATCGCCCGTGGTGGCTTGATTATCGGTATCTGTAATGGATTCCAGGCTTTGGTCAAATCAGGCCTCCTACCATACGGAAACTTTGAAGATGCTACTAGTACTAGCCCAACCCTCTTCTACAATGATGCCAACCAACACGTGGCCAAGATGGTAGAAACTCGCATTGCCAATACCAACTCGCCATGGTTGGCTGGTGTGCAAGTGGGTGATATCCACGCCATTCCTGTTTCGCACGGTGAAGGGAAATTTGTCGTGACGGCTGAGGAATTTGCAGAGCTTCGTGTCAATGGACAAATCTTCAGCCAATATGTTGATTTCGAAGGCAAACCTAGCATGGATTCTAAGTACAATCCGAATGGTTCTGTCCATGCCATCGAAGGAATTACCAGCAAGAACGGTCAAATCATCGGTAAGATGGGACACTCAGAACGTTATGAAGACGGTCTTTTCCAAAACATCCCAGGAAATAAAGACCAGCACCTGTTCGCGTCGGCGGTTAAATACTTTACTGGAAAATAAGACTTGCAGATTTTCTAATAGATGGTATCAGTAATGTAAAAGTCATGTAGATTTAGCTCTTGGTGCTACACAAATAAAAATTAGGTATATAAAATGACATACGAAGTAAAATCTCTTAATGAAGAATGTGGTGTTTTCGGTATCTGGGGACATCCAGATGCTGCTAAATTGACCTATTTTGGTCTCCATAGTCTTCAGCACCGTGGTCAGGAGGGGGCAGGAATCCTCTCCAACGATCAGGGACAATTGAAGCGCCATCGTGACATGGGACTTTTATCAGAAGTCTTCAGAAATCCTGCTAATTTGGATAAATTGACGGGAACTGGTGCGATTGGGCATGTGCGTTACGCGACTGCTGGCGAAGCTTCTGTAGATAATATCCAGCCCTTCCTCTTCCGTTTTCATGATATGCAGTTTGGTTTGGCTCATAATGGAAATCTGACCAATGCAGCCTCTCTCAAGAAAGAATTGGAACAAAGAGGAGCAATTTTCAGCGCGACTTCGGACTCGGAAATCTTGGCTCATCTCATTCGTCGTAGTCACAATCCGAACTTAATGGGAAAAATCAAGGAGGCGCTCAGCCTTGTCAAAGGTGGTTTTGCCTATATCTTGCTGTTTGAGGACAAGTTGATTGCGGCTCTTGACCCCAATGGTTTCCGTCCGCTTTCTATCGGGAAAATGGCCAACGGAGCGGTGGTTGTTTCATCTGAAACCTGTGCTTTTGAGGTTATTGGTGCTGAATGGATTCGTGATTTGAAGCCAGGTGAGATTGTGATTATTGATGACAAGGGAATCCAGTATGATAGCTATACGGATGATACTCAGCTCGCGATTTGCTCTATGGAGTATATCTATTTTGCCCGCCCTGATTCTAATATCCACGGTGTCAATGTCCATACGGCTCGCAAACGTATGGGTGCCCAATTGGCGCGTGAATTCAAGCACGAGGCGGATATCGTGGTCGGTGTGCCCAATTCTTCCCTCAGCGCGGCTATGGGCTTTGCGGAAGAGTCCGGGCTACCAAATGAAATGGGCCTCATCAAGAACCAATACACCCAACGTACCTTTATCCAACCCACTCAAGAATTGCGGGAGCAAGGGGTGCGGATGAAACTGTCTGCTGTTTCAGGCGTTGTAAAAGGCAAGCGTGTGGTTATGATTGATGACTCTATTGTACGTGGAACGACCTCTCGTCGTATTGTTCAACTCTTAAAAGAAGCGGGTGCAACTGAGGTTCACGTTGCTATTGGCAGTCCAGCGCTAGCTTATCCATGCTTCTACGGGATTGATATCCAGACCCGTCAGGAGCTGATTGCGGCTAATCATACGGTCGAAGAAACGCGTCAAATCATTGGGGCGGACAGTCTGACTTATCTTTCTGTTGAGGGGTTGATTGATTCAATTGGTATTGAAACGGATGCGCCAAATGGTGGTCTCTGTGTCGCTTACTTTGACGGTGACTACCCAACACCTCTCTACGACTATGAAGAAGACTATCGTCGAAGTTTGGAAGAAAAGACCAGTTTTTACAAATAGACAATAGATCCTCCATTAAAGAAAAGGAATATAAAAATGCTTATGCCCCACGTCTCACTACTGACTAAAAACTAAAGCATTTGTCAGTAGAGGCTTTCTCCTATGGGACAAAAGCTAGAGACCTGACTAGTATTTTTAGATAAAATAATTGTTTATCTAAAAATACGTCGCAGTCTTTCCCAAAAAAAGAAAAGGAAAAATAAAATGGCAAATAAAAATGCGTACGCTCAATCTGGTGTGGATGTTGAAGCGGGTTATGAAGTTGTTGAACGGATTAAAAAGCACGTGGCTCGTACGGAGCGTGCAGGTGTCATGGGAGCTCTGGGTGGCTTTGGTGGTATGTTTGACCTTTCAAAGACTGGGGTTAAAGAACCTGTCTTGATTTCAGGAACTGACGGTGTCGGAACCAAACTCCTGCTGGCTATCAAGTACGACAAGCACGATACCATCGGTCAGGACTGTGTGGCCATGTGTGTCAATGATATCATTGCTGCAGGTGCGGAGCCCCTCTATTTCCTTGACTACGTCGCAACTGGCAAGAATGAACCAGCTAAGCTAGAACAAGTGGTTGCTGGTGTGGCAGAAGGTTGTGTGCAGGCAGGCGCTGCCCTCATCGGTGGGGAAACAGCTGAAATGCCTGGTATGTATGGTGAAGATGACTACGACTTGGCTGGTTTTGCAGTCGGCGTAGCTGAAAAATCTCAAATCATAGACGGTTCAAAAGTAGCTGAAGGTGATGTCCTTCTCGGGCTTGCTTCGAGTGGTATTCACTCAAATGGTTTCTCACTCGTGCGTCGTGTTTTTACCGACTACACAGGTGAGGAAGTCTTGCCAGAATTGGAAGGCAAGCAACTCAAGGAAGTTCTTCTTGAGCCGACTCGTATCTATGTCAAGGCTGTTTTGCCACTCATCAAGGAAGAGTTAGTCAACGGTATTGCCCACATCACTGGTGGTGGCTTTATCGAAAATGTCCCTCGTATGTTTGCAGCTGACTTGGCTGCTGAGATTGAAGAAGACAAGGTTCCCGTGCTTCCAATTTTCAAAGCCCTTGAAAAATACGGTCAGATCAAACATGAGGAAATGTTTGAAATCTTCAATATGGGTGTGGGGCTTATGCTGGCAGTTAGCCCTGAAAATGTAAGTCGTGTCAAGGAATTGTTGGATGAACCAGTCTATGAAATTGGTCGTATCGTCAAGAAAGAAAACGAAAGTGTCATCATCAAATGAAAAAAATAGCGGTTTTTGCCTCTGGTAATGGCTCAAATTTTCAGGTGATAGCGGAACAATTTCCAGTAGAGTTTGTCTTTTCAGACCATCGTGACGCCTATGTGCTCGAACGTGCAGACAAGCTCGGCGTTCTGTCCTATGCTTTTGAACTCAAGGAGTTTGACAACAAGGCAGACTACGAAGCAGCCCTTGTCGAACTCTTGGAAAAGCACCAGATTGACTGGGTTTGTCTAGCAGGCTACATGAAAATTGTTGGGCCTACTTTACTAGCAGCTTATGAAGGTCGGATTATCAACATTCATCCAGCCTACTTGCCAGAATTTCCAGGAGCTCATGGGATTGAGGATGCTTGGAATGCTGACGTGGATCAGTCTGGTGTGACCATTCACTGGGTGGATTCGGGTGTGGATACAGGAAAGGTTATCAAACAAGTGCGTGTGCCACGGCTGGCTGATGATACGATTGAAAGTTTTGAAACTCGGATTCATGAGGCAGAGTACAAGTTGTATCCAGAGGTTCTGGATAGCTTGGGAGTTGCACGAAAATAAGATCGAAGTCAAGTTTTGATTGCGCAATCTTGCTGGGAGAAAAAATGATTGAACTGAAATTAGTAGATGAGAGCAGTTTTCAGGCAGTGCTGGATTTGAAAATATCTGAAGCTGATAAACGAGCACGTTTCGTGGCTCCAAATGTACGCTCTTTAGCTGATGCATGGCTCTACCGGAAAAACGAAGATGTGTTTCCGATGGCGATCTATTGGGATAAGCAAGTGGTTGGCTTTCTCCTGCTGGAAATAGACAAGGATGAAGCGGAATACTTTATCTGGCGGATAATGATTGGCCAACAGTACCAAGGAAGAGGTTATGGACGAAAAGCTGTGGAAGTTCTGATCAAAAAGGCTCAGATGGATAGCACTTGCAATCATATTATCGCAGATTATGTGGTTGGAAATGAAAAAATGAAGCACCTGTTGACTAGTTTGGGTTTTCAGGAAACAGGATTTATAGAAGAAAATAACGAAGTCGCTATGCGCTTGGACCTAAAGAAAGAGGAATAGAATGACGAAAAAAGCTTTAATCAGCGTCTCAGATAAAGCGGGCATTGTTGAATTTGCCCAAGAACTTAAAAAACTTGGTTGGGAGATTATCTCGACAGGTGGGACCAAGGTTGCCCTTGATAATGCTGGGGTAGACACCATTGCGATTGATGATGTGACTGGTTTTCCAGAAATGATGGACGGTCGTGTCAAGACCCTTCATCCAAATATCCACGGTGGACTCCTCGCTCGTCGTGATTTGGATAGTCACCTGGAAGCGGCCAAAGACAATCAAATCGAGCTCATTGACCTTGTAGTGGTCAATCTCTATCCCTTTAAAGAAACGATTCTCAAACCAGACGTAACTTATGCTGATGCGGTGGAGAATATCGATATCGGTGGGCCATCTATGCTTCGTTCAGCAGCGAAAAATCATGCCAGTGTTACAGTTGTGGTAGATCCTGCTGACTACGCTGTGGTTTTGGACGAGTTGTCAGCCAATGGTGAAACGACTTATGAAACTCGCCAACGTTTGGCGGCTAAGGTTTTCCGTCATACAGCGGCTTATGACGCCTTGATTGCAGAGTATTTCACAGCTCAAGTGGGCGAAAGCAAACCTGAAAAGCTGACCTTGACCTATGACCTCAAGCAAGCTATGCGTTACGGTGAAAATCCTCAGCAGGATGCAGACTTCTACCAAAAAGCCTTGCCGACAGACTACTCCATTGCTTCAGCCAAACAGCTCAACGGTAAAGAATTGTCCTTTAACAATATCCGTGACGCTGATGCTGCTATCCGTATCATCCGTGACTTCAAAGACCGTCCAACCGTTGTGGCTCTCAAACACATGAACCCATGTGGAATCGGTCAGGCTGATGACATCGAGACTGCTTGGAACTACGCTTATGAGTCTGACCCAGTGTCTATCTTTGGTGGTATCGTTGTTCTTAACCGTGAGGTGGATGCTGCGACAGCTGAGAAGATGCACGGCGTTTTCCTTGAAATCATTATCGCACCAAGCTATACCGATGAGGCGCTAGCCATTTTGACCAATAAAAAGAAAAACTTGCGTATCCTTTCCTTGCCATTTGATGCTCAAGAGGCTAGCGAAGTGGAAGCAGAATACACAGGCGTAGTAGGTGGACTTCTGGTGCAAAACCAAGACGTGGTCAAGGAAAGCCCAGCCGATTGGCAAGTGGTGACCAAACGCCAGCCAACCGAGACAGAAGCGACTGCTCTTGAGTTCGCTTGGAAGGCTATCAAGTACGTCAAATCAAACGGTATCATCGTGACCAATGACCACATGACACTTGGTGTTGGCCCAGGTCAAACCAACCGTGTGGCTTCAGTCCGTATCGCCATCGAACAAGCTAAAGACCGCCTTGACGGCGCTGTTCTTGCTTCTGATGCCTTCTTCCCATTTGCGGATAACGTGGAAGAAATTGCCAAAGCAGGTATCAAGGCTATCATCCAGCCAGGTGGGTCCGTCCGTGATCAGGAATCCATCGAAGCTGCTGATAAATACGGCTTGACCATGGTCTTCACAGGCGTGAGACATTTTAGACATTAAGAACGTAAAGGAAAGAAAACAGTTTCTTTCCTTTTTTTGATTAAAAGACAGAACGAAACAGGATTAAAACGAACGTTTGTGGTATAATATTAGTAAATAATTCGCAAAAGAGGTTGAGAGATGAAGCTGTTAGTTGTCGGTTCTGGTGGTCGTGAACATGCGATTGCTAAGAAGTTGCTTGAGTCAAAAGAGGTAGAAAAGGTTTTTGTAGCTCCTGGAAATGACGGAATGACTCTGGATGGTTTGGAGTTGGTAAATATCTCCATTTCCGAACATTCTAAATTGATTGAGTTTGCAAAAGCCAACGATATTGCTTGGTCCTTTATCGGGCCAGATGACTCCCTTGCTGCTGGAATTGTGGATGAGTTCAATGCAGCTGGTCTCAAAGCCTTTGGTCCGACAAGATTGGCAGCGGAGTTGGAATGGTCCAAGGATTTTGCTAAGGAAATAATGGTCAAATACGGCGTTCCGACAGCAGCCTATGGCACATTCTCAGACTTTGAGAAAGCCAAGGCCTATATCGAAAAGAAGGGGACGCCTATCGTAGTCAAGGCAGACGGTTTGGCTCTTGGGAAAGGTGTCGTCGTTGCTGAGACAGTCGAGCAAGCGGTCGAAGCCGCTCATGAGATGCTTTTGGACAATAAATTTGGTGACTCAGGTGCGCGTGTGGTCATCGAGGAATTCCTTGAAGGGGAGGAATTTTCACTCTTTGCCTTTGTCAATGGGGACAAGTTTTACATCATGCCAACGGCTCAGGATCACAAACGTGCCTACGACGGGGACAAGGGTCCTAACACTGGTGGGATGGGAGCTTATGCGCCAGTCCCTCACTTGCCAGAGAGCGTAGTTGATACAGCGGTTGAGACTGTTGTCAAGCCAGTTCTTGAAGGCATGATTCAGGAAGGTCGCCCTTATCTGGGAGTTCTTTACGCAGGGCTTATCTTGACAGCTGATGGACCTAAGGTTATCGAGTTTAACGCTCGCTTCGGAGATCCTGAAACTCAGATTATCCTACCTCGTTTGACATCTGACTTTGCACAAAATATTACGGATATCCTCGATGGTAAGGAGCCAAACATCACATGGACGGATAAGGGTGTGACTCTGGGTGTGGTTGTCGCATCCAAGGGTTACCCGCTAGAATATGAAAAGGGTGTTGAATTGCCAGCTAAGACAGAAGGGGACATCATCACCTACTATGCAGGTGCTAAGTTTTCGGAAAATAGCAGAGCACTGCTGTCAAATGGTGGCCGTGTCTATATGCTCGTCACCATAGCAGCTACCGTCAAAGAAGCCCAAAACACTATCTACCAAGAACTTGACAAACAAGACACAGAAGGCCTCTTTTACCGAACTGATATCGGAAGCAAGGCAATTAAGTAAAGATATAAGAATAACGCGACGAAGTCGCCAAATACGATAATGGTCGCCGTGGTGAAAAGACCAGAACAGTTTCTGTTCTGGTCGGGGAAGCTTTGAGACCTTAGGCTCAAAGTTTAGTAATGAAACCGAAGGTTTGCTGCCGTCCCTCACAACTTAAGGTGATTGTTGAAAAAGAGGAAAAAGGAAAAGAAATGAAATCAGTAATTTCCATTATCATGGGCTCAAAATCCGACTGGGCAACCATGAAAAAAACAGCAGAAGTCCTAGACCGCTTCGGTGTAGCCTACGAGAAGAAGGTTGTCTCTGCCCATCGCACACCTGATCTCATGTTCAAGCATGCCGAAGAAGCGCGTAGTCGTGGTATCAAGATCATCATCGCAGGTGCAGGTGGCGCAGCTCATTTGCCAGGGATGGTCGCAGCTAAAACAACCCTTCCAGTCATTGGTGTGCCCGTAAAATCGCGTGCCCTTAGTGGTGTGGACTCGCTTTACTCTATCGTACAGATGCCGGGTGGCGTACCTGTTGCGACAATGGCTATCGGTGAAGCAGGAGCGACAAACGCTGCCCTCTTTGCCCTTCGTCTCCTTTCAGCAGAAGATCAGGCTATCGCGACAGCTTTGGCAGATTTTGCAGAAGAACAAGGAAAAATCGCAGAGGAGTCGACAAATGAGCTCATCTAAAACAATCGGAATTATCGGTGGCGGCCAGCTGGGTCAAATGATGGCCATTTCTGCTATCTACATGGGCCACAAGGTTATCGCGCTGGATCCTGCTGCAGATTGCCCGGCCTCTCGCGTGGCGGAAATCATCGTGGCTCCTTATAACGATGTGGATGCTCTTCGTCAGTTGGCGGAGCGCTGTGATGTTCTTACCTATGAATTTGAAAATGTCGACGCCGATGGTTTGGATGCTGTCATCAAGGATGGACAACTCCCTCAAGGGACAGACCTGCTTCGCATTTCCCAAAATCGGATTTTTGAAAAGGACTTTCTCTCAAATAAGGCTCAAGTCACTGTAGCACCATACAAGGTTGTGAATTCTAGCCAAGACTTGGCGGAGATTGATCTGTCCAAAAACTATGTCCTCAAGACTGCGACTGGTGGCTACGATGGGCATGGGCAAAAGGTCATTCGCTCAGAAGCAGACTTGGAAGAAGCCTATGAACTAGCAGATTCAGCTGACTGTGTCTTGGAAGAATTTGTTAATTTTGACCTTGAAATTTCTGTTATCGTCTCAGGAAATAGCAAGGATGTGACAGTCTTCCCAGTTCAGGAAAATGTCCACCGTAACAACATTCTATCTAAGACCATTGTGCCAGCTCGCATTTCTGAGAGTTTAGCAGACAAGGCCAAAGCTATGGCAGTGAGAATCGCTGAGCAACTCAACTTGTCTGGAACACTTTGTGTGGAAATGTTTGCGACAGCTGATGACATCATTGTCAACGAGATTGCCCCGCGTCCACACAATTCAGGACACTACTCAATCGAAGCCTGTGACTTCTCTCAGTTTGATGCCCATATTCTAGGTGTTCTCGGAGCACCATTGCCAGCCATCAAACTACATGCCCCAGCCGTCATGCTCAATGTTCTCGGCCAGCATGTCGAGGCTGCTGAAAAATATGTCACAGAAAATCCAAGCGCCCACCTCCACATGTATGGTAAAATAGAAGCGAAGCACAACCGCAAGATGGGGCATGTGACTTTGTTTAGTGATGCGCCGGATGAGGTGGAGGAATTTGGGAAAGGGATTGATTTTTAGTACAAGTCTATGATACAAATTATCGTTAATGCATTTATTGAAAAGGATAAGACTGGAGCAGTCGTTGAAGTCTTGTATGCTAGTAGTGATCACGAAAAGGTAAAGGCTAAATATGAAGAGCTAGTTGCTCTATATCCTGAAAACTATTTGGCAATTTATGATTTACCATTGGATACCGATCTCAATGAATTACTACACTATCCATCTGTGTTTATTGGGAAAGAGGAGTTTGAGTAGAAATCTTGCTTTACCTAGATAGCTTATTCCCAGCAGTTTAAGAAGAAAGGAAAAATTAACAACATGATCGACCGTTACTCTCGCCCTGAGATGGCGAACATTTGGAGTGAAGAAAATAAATACCGTGCTTGGCTTGAGGTGGAAATCTTGGCTGACGAGGCATGGGCTGAGTTGGGAGAAATCCCTAAGGAAGATGTGGCTTTAATTCGCGAAAAAGCGGACTTTGATATCGACCGTATTTTGGAGATTGAGCAGGAAACTCGTCACGATGTGGTTGCCTTCACACGTGCGGTTTCTGAAACGCTTGGCGAAGAGCGCAAGTGGGTTCATTACGGTTTGACATCAACTGACGTGGTGGATACGGCCTACGGTTATCTTTACAAGCAGGCCAACGACATCATCCGTCGTGATCTTGAAAATTTCACCAACATCATCGCTGACAAGGCTAAGGAGCACAAGTTCACTATCATGATGGGGCGTACTCACGGTGTGCACGCTGAGCCCACAACTTTTGGTCTTAAATTGGCGACTTGGTACAGCGAAATGAAGCGCAACATCGAGCGTTTCGAGCATGCAGCTGCTGGAGTGGAAGCTGGCAAGATTTCTGGTGCGGTTGGTAACTTTGCCAACATCCCACCATTCGTAGAGCAATATGTCTGCGACAAATTGGGTATTCGTGCTCAAGAAATCTCTACACAGGTGCTTCCTCGTGACCTTCATGCTGAGTACTTTGCGGTTCTTGCCAGCATCGCGACTTCAATCGAACGTATGGCGACTGAGATTCGTGGTTTGCAAAAATCTGAGCAACGCGAAGTGGAAGAGTTCTTTGCCAAAGGTCAAAAAGGTTCATCTGCAATGCCTCACAAACGTAACCCTATCGGTTCTGAGAACATGACAGGTCTTGCGCGTGTTATCCGTGGTCACATGATTACGGCTTATGAGAACGTGGCTCTCTGGCACGAACGTGACATCTCTCACTCATCAGCTGAGCGCATCATCACACCAGATACGACCATTTTGATTGACTACATGCTTAACCGTTTTGGAAATATCGTCAAGAACTTGACGGTCTTCCCAGAAAACATGATCCGCAACATGAACTCTACGTTTGGTCTTATCTTTAGCCAACGTGCCATGTTGACCTTGATTGAAAAAGGTATGACCCGTGAGCAAGCTTATGACTTGGTACAACCAAAAACAGCCTACTCTTGGGACAATCAAGTCGACTTTAAACCGCTTCTCGAAGCAGATCCAGAGGTAACTTCTCGCCTCACTCAAGAAGAAATCGACGAAATTTTCAACCCTCTTTATTACACTAAACGAGTGAATGATATCTTTGAACGTCTTGGTTTAGGATAATTAGAATAAAAATCGAATTTCTATTACTCTATTTATAGGAGTAGAAGAACTTCGATTTTTATTTTTTCTTCAAGTACTTTTGATAAAAATTACCTATATTTTAGTAAAATGTAAACAAATTTAGTCTATCTTAATTGACATATAGAAAATATATTTTTAATGTCATATAATAAACATAGAAAAAGCCCAAGCAAGGCTCAGGCTTTCTTCTTAGTGATCACGGTCACATGAAATGAATTTGATTTTGTAGTAATCTGCGCGTTTATATGTTTCGCTGTATGCGAGAACTTGACCAGTAGACTCTAGTTTAGTAGTCTTGGTTTGTAAAACGGTTGGGAATTGTTCATCGACTCCGAGGACCGAAGCCGCATGTTCTGGAGTTGGAAATGCTATTTCATTGATTTCTTCAAAATGTTCATCATTCATGTGAATGTGGTAATCCAATTTGAAACGGTTATAGATAGAGCTATAATATTCAAGATTTGGATAATTTGCGTTGATGTATTGTTCTGGGATGTAAGATGTATGGTAGATGTACACAACACCACCTGTTTCGCGTACGCGTTCAATCTTGTAGTAGAACTGATCTCCGCGTAGTCCAAGTTTTTCTAGGTAGCTTAGTTTATTTCCACGCTCAATAGAAAGGACGGTAACTTTATCATCTTTAGTTTCAAAAACTTCTACATCTGAAAACTCTACGAGTTTGTGTTTGCGTGCGCGTGAAACGAATGTACCCTTTCCTTGTTGACGGACAATATAGCCATCCTTGGCAAGGTCGTTTAAAGCGCGAACAACTGTGATAGAACTAACATCATACATTGCAATCAATTCAGCTTCAGTGTAGAATTTATCGCCACTGGCAAATTGACCAGAAATGATTTTGTTCTTTAACTCATCTTTAATATATTGATACTTTGGAATTGCCATATTTTCACCTCGATTTTCCTTCTCCGTTAAAGATTTTACCATAAAACTGGAAAGAATAGTAGCCTTTTGAATAAAAAAATTAGAATAATAGGCTATAAGGTTAATTTACATAGGAATAAATAGAAAAATCTACATTTTTATACATGGTACTAAAATGTTGTTATGACTATAAATTACAAGATTTTTATAAGTTTTTTGTGTAAAATTTAGTGAAAAATGAAAAAAATTGTGAAAACCTATTGACAAATGCAAGATATTGAGATATATTTACTATATCAACAAATGAAAGCGTAAACTTTAGTTGTCAGAAGGTAAGAATATGACACGATTTGAGATACGAGATGATTTTTATCTCGATGGAAAATCATTTAAGATTTTATCTGGCGCCATTCATTATTTTAGGGTTCCTCCAGAAGATTGGTATCATTCGCTCTATAACTTGAAGGCTCTTGGTTTTAATACAGTAGAAACTTATGTAGCTTGGAATTTACATGAGCCTCGTGAGGGTGAGTTTCACTTTGAAGGAGCTCTGGATTTGGAGCGATTTCTTCAGACAGCACAAGATTTGGGTCTCTACGCTATCGTTCGTCCCTCTCCCTTCATCTGTGCGGAGTGGGAATTCGGTGGCTTACCAGCTTGGCTTTTAACCAAAGATATGAGGCTTCGTTCCTCAGATCCTGCTTATATTGAAGCTGTCGGTCGCTACTATGACCAGCTCTTGTCACGGTTGGTGCCACATTTGTTGGACAATGGTGGCAATATCCTCATGATGCAGGTTGAAAATGAATATGGTTCTTATGGAGAAGATAAGGCTTATCTGAGAGCAATTCGACAGTTGATGGAAGAGCGTGGCGTAACCTGTCCCCTCTTTACATCAGATGGTCCATGGCGAGCTACTCTGAAAGCTGGAACTTTGATCGAAGATGATCTCTTTGTGACAGGGAATTTTGGTTCTAAAGCTCCGTACAACTTTTCACAGATGCAGGAATTCTTTGATGAACATGGCAAGAAATGGCCGCTCATGTGTATGGAGTTCTGGGATGGCTGGTTCAATCGTTGGAAAGAACCGATTATCACACGGGATCCCAAAGAATTGGCAGATGCAGTTCGAGAGGTTTTGGAACAAGGCTCTATCAATCTTTACATGTTCCATGGTGGTACAAACTTTGGTTTCATGAATGGTTGCTCGGCTCGAGGAACTCTGGATTTGCCACAAGTTACATCTTATGATTACGATGCCCTTCTTGATGAGGAAGGAAATCCAACTGCCAAATATCTGGCAGTCAAGAAGATGATGGCAACACATTTTCCAGAGTATACGCAGCTGGAACCACTCTACAAAGAGAGTATGGAGTTGGATGCTATTCCACTAGTTGAAAAAGTTTCCTTGTTTGAAACCCTGGATAGCTTGTCAAGTTCAGTAGAAAGCCTCTATCCTAAAAAGATGGAGGAGTTGGGACAAAGCTATGGCTATCTACTCTATCGAACAGAAACAAACTGGGATGCAGAAGAAGAAAGACTTCGTATCATTGATGGTCGAGATAGGGCTCAGCTTTATGTCGATGGTCAGTGGGTCGAAACCCAATATCAGACAGAGATTGGGGAAGATATTTTTTATCAAGGTGAAAAGAAAGCGCTATCTAGGCTAGATATCTTGGTAGAAAATATGGGACGTGTCAACTATGGACACAAGTTCTTAGCGGATACGCAACGTAAGGGAATTCGGACAGGGGTTTGTAAGGATTTGCACTTCTTACTAAACTGGAAACACTATCCACTCCCACTAGACAATCCTGAGAAAATTGATTTTTCAAAAGGATGGACAGAAGGGCAACCAGCCTTTTACGCTTATGACTTTACAGTCCAAGAGCCAAAAGATACTTACCTAGACTTATCTGAGTTTGGTAAGGGAGTTGCCTTTGTCAATGGGCAGAATCTAGGACGTTTTTGGAACGTCGGCCCGACCCTCTCGCTTTATATCCCTCATAGCTATCTCAAGGAAGGTGATAACCGCATCATCATCTTTGAAACAGAAGGTGAATATAAAGAAGAGATTCATTTAACTCGAAAACCTACACTAAAACACATAAAGGGGGAAAACTTATGACAATTGTAGGATGCCGTATCGATGGACGTTTGATCCACGGACAAGTAGCCAATCTTTGGGCTGGAAAACTAAATGTTTCACGTATTATGGTTGTAGATGACGAAGTTGTCAACAATGACGTTGAAAAGAGTGGTTTGAAACTTGCGACACCACCAGGTGTGAAATTGAGTATTTTGCCAATTGAAAAAGCGGCAGCCAATATTCTTGCTGGTAAATATGATAGCCAACGTCTCTTTATCGTGGCTCGTAAACCAGACCGCTTCCTTGGTTTGGTCGAAGCAGGTGTTCCACTTGAAACCCTTAATGTTGGGAATATGTCTCAAACACCAGAAACTCGCGCTATCACACGTTCTATTAACGTAGTGGACAAGGATGTGGAAGATTTCCACAAATTGGCGGAAAAAGGTGTTAAACTTACTGCTCAAATGGTTCCAAATGATCCAGTTTCAGACTTTTTGAGCTTATTAAAATAGGAAAAAATTTTTAGGAGGTCATTGTTATGATACAATGGTGGCAAATTTTACTTCTCACTTTGTACTCAGCTTATCAAATTTGTGATGAGTTGACGATCGTTTCATCTGCAGGTTCCCCTGTATTTGCTGGTTTCATTACTGGTTTGATTATGGGAGATGTGACTACGGGTCTGCTTATCGGTGGTAACTTGCAACTGTTCGTTCTTGGGGTTGGTACCTTCGGTGGTGCTTCTCGTATCGACGCAACTTCTGGTGCGGTTCTTGCGACAGCCTTCTCTGTTTCACAAGGAATTGATACAGCACTTGCGATTACAACAATCGCTGTGCCAGTAGCAGCTCTCTTGACTTACTTCGACGTTCTTGGACGTATGACAACTACTTTCTTTGCTCACCGTGTAGATGCTGCAATCGAACGCTTTGACTATAAAGGTATCGAACGCAACTACTTGCTTGGTGCGATTCCTTGGGCTCTATCTCGTGCCCTTCCAGTCTTCTTTGCGCTTGCTTTTGGTGGTGAATTTGTACAACACGTAGTAGACTTCGTTACAAAATACCAATGGGTTGCAGATGGTTTGACACTTGCAGGACGTATGCTTCCAGGTCTTGGATTTGCAATCTTGCTTCGTTACCTTCCAGTTAAACGTAACCTTCACTACCTTGCAATGGGATTTGGTTTGACAGCTATGTTGACTGTTCTTTACTCATATGTAACAGGTCTTGGTGGCGCTGTTGCTGGTATCGTAGGTACTCTACCGAAAGATGTTGCTGAAAAAATTGGTTTCGTGAACAACTTCAAAGGTTTGTCTATGATTGGTATCTCTATCGTAGGTATCTTCCTTGCAGTGCTTCACTTCAAAAATAGCCAAAAAGTAGCTGTAGCAGAACCTTCTACACCATCAGAAAGTGGGGAAATCGAAGATGACGAATTCTAATTACAAACTTACAAAAGAAGATTTTAATCAAATCAACAAACGTAGCTTGTTTACTTTCCAATTGGGTTGGAACTACGAACGTATGCAAGCTTCTGGTTACCTTTACATGATCTTGCCTCAATTGCGTAAAATGTATGGGGATGGAACTCCTGAATTGAAAGAAATGATGAAAGTTCATACTCAATTCTTCAATACTTCACCATTCTTCCACACCATTATCGCTGGTTTTGACCTTGCCATGGAAGAAAAAGATGGTGTGGGTTCAAAAGACGCCGTTAATGGTATCAAGACAGGTTTGATGGGACCATTCGCTCCTCTTGGAGATACAATCTTTGGTTCACTTGTACCTGCGATCATGGGATCTATCGCAGCAACTATGGCTATCGGTGGTCAACCTTGGGGTATCTTCCTTTGGATTGCAGTTGCAGTAGCGTATGATATCTTCCGTTGGAAACAGTTGGAATTTGCCTACAAAGAAGGGGTTAACCTTATCAACAATATGCAAAGTACCTTGACAGCTTTGATTGACGCTGCATCTGTACTTGGTGTCTTCATGATGGGTGCTCTTGTAGCAACAATGATCAACTTTGAAATTTCTTACAAGTTGCCAATCGGTGAAAAGATGATTGATTTCCAAGACATCTTGAACCAAATCTTCCCACGTTTGCTTCCAGCAATCTTTACTGCCTTTATCTTCTGGTTGCTTGGTAAGAAAGGTATGACCTCTACTAAAGCTATCGGTATCATTATCGCTCTTGCAGTAGGTCTTTCTGCCTTTGGTAAATTTGTACTTGGAATGGGCGCATAATTTATGGCTAAATCATTAATTTTGGTGAGTCATGGTCGCTTCTGTGAAGAACTTAAAGGTAGCACTGAAATGATCATGGGTCCACAAGACAATATTCATGCAGTGGCTCTTCTTCCAGAAGATGGTCCAGAAGAATTTACTGCGAAATTTGAAGCTGCTATTGAAGGATTGGATGATTTCCTAGTCTTTGCGGATCTTCTCGGTGGAACACCATGTAACGTGGTCAGTCGTTTGATCATGGAAGGTCGTGACATCGAACTTTATGCAGGAATGAATCTTCCAATGGTGATTGAATTTATCAATGCGAGCCTTACAGGTGCAGATGCGGACTATAAGAACCGTGCTGCAGAAAGCATTGTGAAAGTTAATGACCTGTTAGCTGGCTTCGATGATGACGAAGATGAATAAGATGTGACAACGTGAAAATCAGAGGGAAAATAGGCGATAGGAGGATGGAGCGATTCTCCGACGATAATCGATCTTTTTCCCAAAGATTTTAGTTGGAACTCGATTCAATAAGATGTGATAACGTGAAAATCGTTAGAGCATTTTATATAGAATATACATGGGAATGGGGCTTACTCCCATTCCCATATTTAATAGAAAAAGAGGAATTCAATGCTACATTATACAAAAGAAGACTTGATCGAATTGGGTGCAGAAATCACTACACGTGAAATCTACCAACAGCCAGATGTATGGAAAGAAGCTTTTGAATCTTATCAAGCAAAACGTGAAGAAATTGCAGCATTCCTACAAGGGATTGCTGATAAACATGACTATATCAAGGTTATTTTGACAGGTGCTGGGACTTCTGCTTATGTGGGAGATACCTTGGTACCTTACTTTAAGGAAGTCTATGACGAACGCAAATGGAATTTCAATGCCATTGCGACCACAGATATTGTTGCCAATCCAGAAACTTATTTGAAAAAAGATGTGGCGACTGTCCTTGTATCTTTTGCTCGTAGTGGGAACTCGCCTGAAAGTGTGGCGACTGTTGATTTGGCCAAAGCCTTGGTGGATGAGCTTTATCAAGTGACGATTACTTGTGCAGCAGATGGTAAACTGGCTCTTCAAGCTCATGGAGATGAACGCAATCTTTTGCTTTTGCAACCAGCTGCTTCCAATGATGCTGGATTTGCTATGACTTCTAGCTTTACGTCTATGATGTTGACAGCTCTCTTGGTTTTTGATCCTACAGAATTTGCTGTTAAAGCTGAACGTTTTGAAGTTGTATCTAGTCTTGCCCGTAAAATTCTAGACAAGGCAGAAGATGTCAAAGAGCTTGTTGATTTAGACTTTAACCGAGTCATCTATCTAGGCGCTGGTCCTTTCTTTGGACTTGCTCATGAAGCTCAGCTCAAGATTTTGGAACTGACTGCTGGTCAAGTTGCGACTATGTATGAAAGCCCAGTCGGCTTCCGTCACGGTCCAAAATCTCTTATCAACGAAGATACAGTTGTTTTGGTCTTTGGTACAACGACAGACTACACTCGTAAGTACGACTTGGACTTGGTTCGTGAAGTTGCTGGTGACCAGATTGCTCGCCGTGTTGTGCTTTTGAGTGATCAAGCCTTTGGTCTTGAAAATGTCAAAGAAGTGGCACTTGGTTGTGGCGGTGTCTTGAATGATATTTACCGTGTCTTCCCTTACATTGTTTATGCCCAACTCTTTGCCCTATTGACTTCACTCAAGGTAGAAAATAAACCTGATACACCGTCTCCTACAGGTACAGTAAACCGTGTGGTACAAGGTGTTATCATCCACGAATATCAAAAGTAATACTGCGTTTATAGATTCTTGATAAAGGGGTTTGTAAATCATACAAGCAAACCATAGATTGTCAAGGCGCTTTCTATGGTTTGTTTGCTTGAGAGAAATAGTAAAAGGAGAACAGAATGAAAGCATACACAGAGCGTGTATTTGGAAATGTTGAGGGCAAGGATGTCTTGGCCTATCGTTTTGAGACAGACGGTGGCTACCAGCTTGAGGTTATGACTTATGGTGCGACCATCTTGCGCTATGTCACGCCTGACAAGGCTGGAAATTTTGCCAATGTAATCTTGGGATTTGATGACTTTGATAGCTATGTAGGCAATAGTCCCAAGCATGGAGCTAGTGTAGGTCCTGTGGCAGGTCGTATTGCTGGCGCGACCTTTGAGCTTAATGGCAAGACCTATGACCTTGAAGTCAACAATGCTAGCAACTGCAACCACAGTGGTTCAACTGGTTGGGATTCCAGCTTGTTTGAACTAGTTGAAGTGAGCGACCATGGCTTGACCCTCTACACAGAGCGTACAGATGGGATAGGAGGATTTCCAGGAAATCTCAAGATCTGGATTAGTTACCACTTGGAAGAAACTGGTGCCTATGAAATCAGCTACAAGGTAACAACAGATCAGGATACGCTGGTCAATCCAACCAACCACAGCTATTTCAACTTGTCTGGTGATTTCACGCAGACCATTGACCGTCATGTCTTCCAACTAAACACAGAGGGCATTTACCCAATCGCTCCTGACGGTGTTCCGGCCAAAACTCCAGATGCTACTCGTGATGTGGTTAAACACCTCTACAATGGTGCTTTGTTGAAAGATATCTTTGCAGAAGAAGATGAGCAAATCCAGCTGGTATCTGGTTTGGATCACCCATTTGCCCTTCCTGCAGGCCATGACAATGCTGGTTTCCTTTATGACCAAAATTCGGGTCGCTTCCTGCTTTTCAAGACAGAGGCTCCTTGTTTTGTGGTCTACACAGCAAACTTTGTGGATGAGAGTGTACTTGTGGCTGGCAAACCAATGGTACAGCACAATGGGATTGCCCTTGAAGCGCAAGTTTTACCAGATGCCATTCACAGTGACCTTAAAGACCAAGTCATTCTCAAAGCTGGTCAAACCTTCACTAGTAAGACACGTTATGAGCTTGTTGTGAAATAAAAGGATAGGAATTTCTACTTTTTGGGGGAATAGTATTTACCTTATAACATTAGTAGAAATGGGCAAAGAATAGGAAAATATGATATAATTTAATATTGAAAATACCTGTCCTATCCAAAGGATAAAAGGAGAAAAAAATGAAGAAAATTGTATTTGCTAGCGCCTTGGCTTTGACTTTAGCTGGAGCAGTTTTGACAAATGATGTTTTTGCCAATGACAGACTAGTAGCAACACAATCTGCAGATGGTAGAAATGAAAATGTCTTGAGTTCAGAAGTGCTTAACCCTGCTAGTGGCAATGTTTTGGTTGGATTAAAGGGAGAATTTTTGACTCCAGACCAACAAGCTATCTTAGATGCCATCAATGCTATCCGTAAAGAGGCAGCTGACGAAGGTTTGGTAGATAAGTATGTCCCTATCAAATGGTCGACTGACCTAGAAAAGGCAGCTTTTGCCAGAGCTGCAGAAGCTTCTGTAACCATGGACCATACTCGTCTTTCTGGTAAAGAAATCTGGAGCGCCTTCCCATCAGGAAACAGTGTACTAGGAGAAAACTTGGGTTGGAACCATGATGGTTTCCTAAAAGCTCTTGAACAATGGCGTGCTGAAAAAGCAGACTACGTGAAGAAAAAATCAGGTGGTTCAACAAATGGTGGATCTGGTCATTATCAGACTTTGATTAGTCCTAAATTTACACACATGGGGATTGCTGCCTTTAAGAACCCAAATAACCCATATAATGCCGTAACGATTGCTCAGGCTTTTGGTGATGCTGCTACTTCAGAAGAGTTGGTAGGCAGTTACGGTCCGGCTATCCAGTATGCAGAAGTGACTTCATCTAACTTGTCAACAGTTAAAAATAAAGCAGTCGTAGTTGAAAAAGCGCTGAAAGAATTTAGAACTTCTAGTTCAGACCAATCTGGTTGGGTGAAAACAGATGGGAAATGGTATTTCTATGAGTCTGGTGATCTGAAGACAGGCTGGGTGAAAACGGGTGGTAAATGGTACTACTTGGATGACCTAGGTGTCATGCAGACAGGATTTGTAAAAGTAGATGGTAGCTGGTATTACTTGAGTAGCTCAGGTGCTATGTTTACAGGCTGGGGTACAGACGGAAATAGATGGTTCTACTTTGATGGCTCAGGAGCTATGAAGACAGGCTGGCTCAAAGAAAATGGAGTTTGGTACTACCTTGATGCGTCTGGTATCATGAAGACAGGTTGGTTTAAAGTTGGCCAATACTGGTACTATGCATATGGCTCTGGAGCTTTGGCAGTCAGCACAACAACACCAGACGGTTATAAAGTAAATGGAAATGGTGAATGGGTAAACTAGGCAACTAGTGAACAAATAGTTTGTTTCAATAGCTTTTTATAACGAAGTTGTAAAATGATATAACCTTAAAATGGGGAAGGCTAGTTTGCCTTCTCTATTTTCTTGAAAGTTGTAAACAAAAAATCTACAATGCCTACCTATGTAGTACAGATGATTTCAGAGAATCGATTTATAAATCATAAGAAAATTCCCTCACGCTATCCTGTCCAAGACAGTCTATCTTGCAGATGGTCAGTCTTTGTGATAGAATAGCATAAAGTCCTTTTGAGGGGGAACTTGCTAGGAAATCCCCAAGCATTGTAACGGATGAACTACCCTCACCTTTTTGTGAGGGTGGTTTTTTGTTTGTAAGTAATAAATAATAAATAATAGAGAAAGAGTGTATAGCATGTCGAGAATTATCAGCATTCATCCAGCAAAAGAAATCCATCGCTATGGCTTTGAGAGTACCCAGGTCTATCGAGCACGTATAGCACGACATCTAGGTTTGGAATATGTCCATCTTGTGTCGAGTCCTCAGCTTCGTCCTGACTGGAAGAAAGATTTGATCAAGTTAGGATTTTTAGAAAAGGAACTGCTCTGTGTTCCGCATAGTTTTTCAGATATAGGCCATGCAGACTTATCAGTGAAACCAGAAAGTCTAACGCTAGCAGACGGAGATCAGGTGGAGCTCAATGAAGATGGCTTTGTGGCCTCTGTTACCCTAGGAGATGGCTCGGGAAGATATTACTATACCAAGGGTCCGTTCTTGTTTGAAGATTTCAAGGAAAAGGAACTTCGTTGGTATCATGAAAATGGAGAACTGGCCCTGGAAGGACGCTTTATCGATCCCTTCAAAGAACCCTCTCCTGTAACTATCTTTTATCCAGAATACATCTACCGCATAGGAGGAGAAATCCGTTCTGAAGAGGACTTGCTGGTTAAGTTCTTAGCCAGATGGGCCCAGCAAACCGACCTCTTCATCCGTGACCAACAAATCGTTCCCAAACCCAGCCTCTGGCGTTATATGGAAAACACGGACAAAAATTACTATGAAGTCATCCATGAAAATGTCATGCGAGACTTACGCCTCGCCAATCTGCGCAAGACAAACAAATACCTGGTTGCTAGTGAAAAGTTGACAGAAAGTTTGGACAAGGAAGGTTACCAGACAAGATTCCTGCCACCTATGTTTACAGAAAATCCCGGTCAAATCAAAGAAGTGGGACCTGTGCTAGACTATTGTTTAGTGGGTCATATGGGAGAAGGCAAGAATGTGGAGTTTGTCATTGAAGCCTTTATCGAACTCTACAAACGTTGCTCCAAGGCCCAGATTACCTTTTATGGTGGAACAGAGGAACGTCTAGCAGAATTACAGAATCAATATGATCTTCCGCCAACCATTCATTTTAAAGGTATCGTTAACGAAGTGCCTTATCATCTGCACCAATGCTATCTGTCTGCAAGTTACACAGAATTATTTGCTAATGCCTGTGTTGAAGCCCTCAATCAAGGTTTGTTAGCCTTATTATCGGATGTGGAGATTGCTCATCGTTTCTATGCTAGCCAGTCCAATGCCATCAACTTGTTTAAAACCAAATCAGAGTTGATTCAAAAGATAGAAAAGATGGAACAGCCTGATTTTTATCTATTAAATGAAAAAAATCTAGCTTTGGCCTCTCGCTATTCTCTGGAAAAAGTAGCTCACATATACAGAGAGCTATTAGATAGGAACTTCTAGGATGTTGGGAATTCTAGTCACCCTATTGCTCTATTTCTGCTTGATTTCCTTGATTGCCTATTGGAAAAAAGGGAGCGAAGAGGACTATTATCAGGTTAAGAAAGCTGTTCCAGTGACAGTTTTGGCCTTCTCAGTCTTTGCGACCTTGCTCAGTCCCATTTCCTTTCTGACTCTGGTGGGGAATGCCTATACAGGCAGGTCCTATCTCTGGTTTGCCCAATGTGGCATCTTTCTAGCCATTCCACTAGCTCATCGCTATTTTCTGCCCCTCTATCAAAAGGGAAACTATGAGACAGCCTATCATCTTTTAGAGGACAAGTTTCAATCGACTGGCATTCGTTCACTGGCCTCAGGTCTTTTCATCCTCTACCAGTTGGGGCGAATAGCAGTGGTGACCTACTTGTTGTCTCAGGCCTTAGAGCCTTTTATCCTCATCAATCAGCTGGTCTTGTCAGGTTTACTCCTTCTCTTGACGGTCTATTATCTGGCAAGGGGTGGTCTCTTGGTTGTGCTGTGGACGGACTTCTTTCAAGGCTTGGTCCTACTGGCTATATTGGCCCTCTTTCTACCAAGAATTGCCCAATCTGGTTTAGTCGTGAATAGCAGTCAACAGCTATCTCACTTTGCAGAGACGCTGGATGGGAAGACGGTCTTTATCTTAGTTGCAGGAGCAGGTTTTAGTAGCTTGTTTTCCTACGTTTCTTCGCAGGATATCGTCCAACGTTTTAATAGCAAAATGGGGCGTCAGAAGATTGGAAAAATCTTATGGATACAGGGACTTTTGTCCTTTGGGATTGCTAGTTTACTGTATCTGATTGGCTGCTTGATTCGTCAGGAAAATTTTGCTACCACATCGACCAATCCTGTTCTCATTGCTTACGCTCGGGAAGGTCTGGCGCCTTGGTTTGGCAGTTTTATCATGCTGGCTCTCTTGGCAGCAGGCCAATCCACAGTTTCATCCAGTATGAATGCAATCGTGACCTGCTTGAAGTTGGATTTTGCTTGGTCAAAGATTCGCTGGTCGCCAAGTATTCTATCCTTTGTCTTAGCAGGTCTGTCCTGGCTCCTCTGCCTCTTGCTCATGAATGCAGAAATCTACTCCATCTACGAATGGATTAACGGCTTTATGGGCTTGACACTAGGTGTGATAGGTGGTTTGTACCTCTTGGTCTTACTTCTCAAAAGACCGAACTTACAGTTAGCCAAAATCTATCTGGTTTTTAGTCTAGGAGCCTTGGTTCTCTATCATTACAGTGGCCTTTTTGCCAACCCTAATCCCTGGTTAAATAGCATCATCACTACCCTATCTGCCCTGTTTATCTCATTTCTAGGAAGACTATATGAAAACAACATCTAAACCCATAGCCGTCATTTTGATCCGTTCGGGTTCACGCGGCTTAGTGGATAAAAATATCAAACCGCTTGCAGGCAAACCCTTGGTTTTCTATACCATCGAAGTCGCTCTAGCTTCTAAGCTATTTAGTGAAATCTGGATCTCATCAGACTCACTAGCCTATCTAGAACTCTGTCGTCAAGCCTATCCAGAGATTCGTTGTGTCCATAGACCAAAAGAATTGGCCCTATCCACAACCTCTAGTTTAGAAACCTTACGAGACTTTTTACAGCCCTTTGAAGAAGAGCAGGTCTTTGTGAATCTACAGGTGACCTCACCCTTGAGGGAGGTGGAGCATCTTATCGATTCCTACCAGCTCTACTGTCAGTCTGGCGCCGACCATTTGATTTCCTGTGTTAAGGCGGACAAGAGTCGTAGTCTTTTCTTGCAGTTAGCGGAGTCGTCATTTATCCGCCCGCCTCACGTTTCCAAGCACTATGCTCGGCAAAAAGAGCCTGTCTATTACTATCCTAACGGTAGTATCTGGATTTCTCGCAAGGACCGTTACCTACGAGACGAGACCTTTTACACAGATAAGACAGTAGCCTATGAAATGCCCAAACTCTATTCTTATGATATCGACGATGCCTTGGACTTTGAAGTCGTTGAGACCTTGCTGCACCATCACCACCTAGGAGAATCAAAGAGATGAAACACCTCATCATTGCCACAACGCCCTTGCAGGCCAAGATTGCCCAGCATATCAAGAGCCTCTATCCTGATCAGGAATTTGTCAGCCTTTATGTCAGTCCTGTCAAAAATGCCCGTCAGGAGCATTATGCCAAGGATTTTGACCATGCTCACTATCCTCAGACGGCAGAGGACTTGGCTCAGATTTGTCAGGAGCTTGCCGGCGACTATGACACTATCTTTTATGCTAGTTTTGACAATAGCTTGATTCTGGACTTGGTTGCTAGTTCGACCTACCAACACCTCATGAGTTTTGATGATGGCTATGCGGATATTTACCCCTTGGGTATGTATGCCCTCCCTCTTCAACCCAGTCAGGTGGGGCCTTTGGGCTTGACCAGAGATGACTTGATTGAGCGAACGGAAAAGCACTATACCCTCTATCGCAGTGACTACCATGTCGTAGCGAGAGAAAAGCTAGTTTATCTGGAGCATTTTTTTAACCTGCCACAAGCTCCTGTTTCAAATGGCAAGACGGTCAAGGTCCTGCTGGGACAAAAGTTCTCTGAAGAGGACGACCAGATCTCCATCCGCTTTATCAGCACTTATGCCAAGGCCTTGGCAATTGACCTCTATCTACCCCATCCCAAGGAAACCTTCACTATCCCTGATGTGACCTACTTGGAGACGGAGTTGATCTTTGAAGATGTTCTAGCCCAACTCTTTCAAGAATACGAGTTCGTTCATGTCTATCATTTTACCTCATCCGTCAGCCTGCACCTTAAAGACCTGCCCCATGTGACCATCACAGGTATTTCTCTCCCCTACTATGAGGACCGTCAAAAAGAATTGCGACGATTAGGTTGTCAGTTTGAAATAGTTTCACTTGGCTGGTAGTATAAATGTATATTTTTAAATATGTAAATCCATACATCTGTATGGATTTTTTATATATAAATATAGCGAAAAACTATAGTTTGAATGATCAAAAAGTATTGAGATTATTTGTATAGGGGGTTTTAAAGTGTTAAAATAGAAGTGTCGGGTTTTCAGGTTTATCAATTGTTATTGCTATAATAATATAATAATCTTTGAAAATCATACAAAAAAATAAAGATAAAGGATGCTAAGGATGTTTATAAATAAAAAGGAAAAATTTTCCATTCGTAAGTTTAAAGACGGTCGTTCAGACTCAGTCAAAATCGGTACAGTTGCTCTGATTGTTGGTGCAGCCCTTGCAATGGCTGCTGGAACGCAGACAGTTGAAGCGGCAATGACAGAGAACAGTGACAATACAACAACGATTTCTAATGATAAGGGATCAGTAACTGTAGATACTGGAAATATTAAGGATCCGAATAATGGTAAGGACTTTTCAACTGATGCAACTGATAATGGGACAAAAGAAATTACAAAAACTGGAAAAGTAGATTACAAATACGTAACTGCTGAAGGAAATACTGTATTAGAAGAAAACAAAAACCAAAACTCTGGTGCTGATAAAACTATCGAAACAACATATGATGTATACGGTAAATCAGGAGAAGTTTTCAAAGGAACTACAGGTGGGGATGCAGAAGATAGCGACCTAAACGACGCTAAAGAAAATGGTAAGAAAGAAACAATTGAAAAAGATGGAAAAACTTACCACCTAATCGGAGAGCCTAAAGTCGAAACTACTGGAGATGGTGGAGGAGTATACTCTGATACAACTCTAGGTGATGTAACTGCGAAATTGACTCCAGAAGGATTAAGTAATGCAGAAGGTAAAATTACCTATGATAATGTAAAAGCTGGTGGAAAAGCTTGGATTGTTGAACAAACAGGAAAAGGAACATATGGTAAATATGTACAAGCTGATTCAGGTGCTATCACATCTGATGCTAAGATGGTAGAAGCTTTCAAAGCTGGAGAAGCGGCGGCGAAAAACTTCACTTCAGCTAACGTAACTGCTGACGGTGGAATCAAAGAAGGAGACTACGTTTTCGTTCTTGAGAAAAACACTTATGTAACTGTTAGTAACGATAGTCCTCAATTAACTGCTATGATACCTTTATCGCCTAAGGACAATGTAGCTGATGACGCCGATGACCCTTATGGAGAGGGGACTGGTGCAAGTCTAGATAGAACATATGCAATGGTTCAAAAATTTAAAGCGGCGCCAGATACTTTAACAGGTGAAAACAACAAAACTGTTGTAAAAGGGTATCTTGCTTATCTTCAAGAAAAAGGATTAGAAGATAACATGCTTAACTTTAAACGATATTTTGTTGTGGGGCTAGAAGCAAAAACTGGTGTAGAATCCGCAATAGCAGTTGATAATGGAGATCAAGTTGATGCTAAAGGAAGACCGACATCAGATGTAACTGTGGATTATTCAGGGGTTTCTGAGTCAGGAACAACTGCTATAGATGGTGGAAAGGGTGATTTTACTCTTAATCTTAGTTCTCCTGATGCGGAAGTTGAAACATACACTTACCGTGATGAAATCACTCCACTTCGTGCATATCGTTTAGCAAGTGGTACTACAACAATCACTTATACTTATGCAGAAGAAAAAACTCGTGAAGTCGAGAAAAAAGGTTCTGTAGTCGTTAACTACCAAACAGAAGACGGAACAGAATTAAAAGCTCCTTACACTGATACTCCTGAAACAGTAGCTGAAGTAGTAACTGAGCATTACTATGTTGATGCTGATGGACAAGAAGTAGTTGTAGAAGACAAAACTGTTAGAACGCCTAAAAACGTAGCCTACAACACTAAGAAAAATGAAACTGAAAAACCTCAAAAACTTACAGATGCACAAGGAAATGTTTACTACCTAAACGAAGCAAATACAACAACATCTGTAAATGGTACAGAAACTACATCACCAGCTGAAGAAGGTACAGTAGTAGAAGGTGTTACAAAAGTAACTTACATCTATGAAAAAGCTGGATCAGTCATCGTCAACTACAAAACAGAAGATGGAACTCCACTTACAGGAACAGTAGTTGGAGATGAAAGCAAAACTGTAGCTTCAGGTACGAAAGATGTTGATAACGGTAAACCAGGTACAGCTTACAACACTGCAGATAACGGAATGAAACCAGAACGTATTAAAACTGCGGAAGGAAAAGTTTACCAACTGGTTCCAGAATCAACTGAAGGTGAACCAGAAGGTGAAGTAGAATCAGGTGTAACTAAAGAAGTAACATACGTTTATAAAGAAGTTAAAGGTAACGTAGTTGTTAAGTACGAAGATACTGAAGGTAACACACTTGCTGATGACGAACAAGATGAAACAGATGCTTCTCTAAATGTTAAATACGATACAGCTGATCACAAAAAAGAATCTATCACTAAAGATGGTGTTAAATATTACTTAACAGCTAAAGAATTGAAAGATGGTTCTAAACCAGCTACTGGAGACGTAGTAGAAGGAACAACTACAGTAACTTACGTTTATGAAAAAGCTGGATCAGTAATCGTTAATTACCAAACAGAAGATGGAACTCCATTAGTAGGTGTTGACGCAGATGGTGCTAACGTAGCTTCAGGTGCTAAAGACACAACAGACGCTAAAGCAGGAACTGACTACAACACTGCAGACAACGGATTGAAACCAAACCGCATCACAACTGCAGAAGGAAAAGTATACGAACTAGTACCAACAGCAACTAAAGGTGACGAAACTGGTAAAGTTGTTGCTGGAGAAACTAAAGAAGTAACATACGTTTATAAAGAAGTTAAAGGTAATGTAGTCGTTAAGTATGAAGATACTGAAGGTAACGTAATCGCTGAAGACGAAAAAGACGAAACAGATGCTTCTCTAAACGTTAAATACGATACAGCAGACCACAAAAAAGCTGAAATCACTAAAGACGGTGTTAAATATTACTTAACAGCTAAAGAGCTTAAAGATGATTCTAAACCAGCAACAGGTGATGTTGTTGAAGGAACAACTACAGTAACTTACGTTTACGAAAAAGCAGGACAAGTAGTAGTTAACTACCAAACAGAAGACGGAACTCCATTAGTAGGTGTTGATGCAGCAGGTGCGAATGTAGCTTCAGGTGCAAAAGACACTGTAGACGGAAGACCAGGATCAGCATATGACACTTCTGATAACGGAATGAAACCAAACCGTATTACAACTGCAGAAGGAAAAGTATACGAACTAGTACCAACAGCAACTAAAGGTGAACAAACTGGTAAAGTTGTTGCTGGAGAAACGAAAGAAGTAACCTACGTTTATAAAGAAGTTACTGGAGACGTAGTCGTTCACTATGTTGACAAAGAAGGTAACACAATCGCAGCTGACAAAGATGACCTTAAAGGTGCATCTCTAAGCGAAAAATATGACACTGCTGTTGATAACAAACCAGAAAAAATCACTGCAGAAGATGGAACTGTTTACTACATTACAAAAGCTGGTCTTAAAGATGGTTCTAAACCAGAAACTGGAAATGTAGTGGAAGGTAAAACAGATGTAACTTACGTTTACGAAAAAGCTGGATCAGTCATCGTTAATTACCAAACAGAAGACGGTACTCCATTAGTAGGAACTGCAGACGGTAAAGATGTAGCTTCAGGTGCAAAAGACACTGACAATGGAAAACCAGGTTCTGAATACAATACTGCAGATAACGGATTGAAACCAAACCGCATCACAACTGCAGAAGGAAAAGTATACGAACTAGTACCAACAGCAACTAAAGGTGACGAAACTGGTAAAGTTGTTGCTGGAGAAACTAAAGAAGTAACATACGTTTATAAAGAAGTTAAAGGTAATGTAGTTGTTAAGTATGAAGATACTGAAGGTAACACACTTGCTGAAGATGAAAAAGACGAAACAGATGCTTCTCTAAATGCTAAATATGACACAGCAGACCACAAAAAAGACGAAATCACTAAAGATGGTGTTAAATATTACTTAACAGCTAAAGAGTTGAAAGACGGTTCTAAACCAGCTACTGGTGATGTCGTTGAAGGTACAACTACAGTAACTTATGTTTACGAAAAAGCAGGACAAGTAGTCGTTAACTACCAAACAGAAGATGGAACTCCATTAGTAGGTGTTGATGCAGCTGGTGCAAATGTTGCTTCAGGTGCAAAAGACACTGTAGACGGACGTCCAGGATCAGACTACAACACTGCGGATAACGATATGAAACCAACTCGTATCACAACTGCAGAAGGTAAAGTCTACGAACTAGTACCAACAGCAACTAAAGGTGATGAAACTGGTAAAGTTGTAGCGGGTGAAACGAAAGAAGTAACCTACGTTTATAAAGAAGTAACTGGTGATGTAGTCGTTCACTACGTTGATACAGAAGGTAACGTAATCGCTGAAGACAAAGAAGATACGAAAGGTGCTTCTCTAAACGCTAAATACGATACAACTGATAACAAACCAGAGAAAATCGAAAAAGACGGAACTGTTTACTACTTAACAGAAAAAGCTGTCAAAGACGATTCTAAACCAGAAAACGGAGACGTAGTAGAAGGTAAAACTGAAGTAACTTATGTTTACGAAAAAGCAGGACAAGTAGTTGTTCACTACACTGATGAAAAAGGTAACACTATTCAAGTGGATGCTGTTGATACCAAAGACGGCAAACCAAACGCTGACTACAACACTGCTGATAACGACATGAAACCAAACCGTATCACTACTCCAGAAGGAAAAGTATACGAATTAATCCCTCAATCAACTAAAGGTGATGAAACAGGTAAAGTTAAGGCTGGAGAAACTACAGAAGTAACTTACGTCTACAAAGAAATCACTGGTAATGTAGTCGTTCACTATGTTGATACAGAAGGAAACACATTAGCTGAAGATACGAAAGATGTAGAAAATGGATCACTAAGTGATAAATATGACACAACTGATAACAAACCAGCTAAACTTGAAAAAGATGGTACTGTTTACTACTTAACAGCTAAAGAATTGAAAGACGGTTCTAAGCCAGAAAACGGTGCGGTTGTAGAAGGAACTACAGAAATCACTTATGTATACGAAAAAGCAGGAAACGTTCTTGTTCATTACGTAGACGAAGCTGGAAACACTCTTCAAGCAGATGCTGTTGATACTAAAGACGGTCAACCAGGAGCTAAATACGATACTTCTGATAAGGACATGAAACCAACTCGTATCACAACTCCAGAAGGTAAAGTATACGAATTAGTCCCAGCATCAACTAAAGGTAACGAAACTGGTGATGTTGAAGCAGGTAAGACGACAGAAGTGACTTATGTTTACAAAGAGGTTAAAGGAAACGTAGTCGTTCACTACACTGATGAAGCGGGTAACACAATCGCTGAAGACGTTAAAGATACGACTGACGGATCAGTAAGCTCAGCTTATGACACAAGTGACAACAAACCAGCAACTATCACTACTAAAGATGGTAAAGTCTACGTACTTGTACCAACTTCAACTAAGGGTGAAGAATCTGGTAAAGTAACCGAAGGAACTACAGAAGTAACTTACGTTTATAAAGATGCCAAAGAAGAAGCTTCTAAAGCAATCGATAAAGCTTTGTCTGAAAAAGAAAGTAAGATCAAAGAAAATCCTGAGTTAACAAACGAAGAGAAAGAAAAAGCGATTGAAGAAGCTAAGAAAACAGCTGAACAAGCTAAGAAGGCATTGGAAGAAGCGAAAACTCCTGAAGATGTAGAAAAATCTACTACAAAAGGTAAAGAAGAAGTAGAGAAAACTCCTGTTACTCCAGAAGACAAACCAAAAGCGAAAGAAGCGATTGATAAAGCTCTAGAAGAAAAAGTGAAGAAGATTGATGAAAATCCAAACTTGACTCCAGAGCAAAAAGAAAAAGCTAAAGAAGAAGCTAAGAAAGATGCTGAAGAAGCTAAGAAAGCCATCGACAAAGCACCTTCTAAAGAAGAAGTAGAAAAAGCTAAAGAGAATGGTAAGAAAGAAGTTGAGAAAGATACTCCAACTCCAGACAAACCATCAACTCCGTCAGAAAATGATAAGGATCAGCCAACTACACCTTCTCCAGAAGATAAAGCAAAAGCGAAAGAATCGATTGATAAAGCTCTAGAAGATAAAGTGAAGAAGATTGATGAAAATCCAAGCTTGACTCCAGAGCAAAAAGAAAAAGCTAAGGAAGAAGCTAAGAAAGAAGCAGAAGCTGTTAAGAAATCAATCGAAGAAGGTAAGACAACTGAATGGGTAGACGAAAAAGGAAACCCAATCAAACCTGTAACACCAGGAACATACCCAGCAGGATCTACTCCTAACTATGAACTAGTAGGAACAGTTACAAACAAAGAAACAGGTAAAGTAACTCATATCTTCAAACCAGTAACTAAGAAACCAGTGACAGTATGGGTAGATGTCAATGGTAAACCAGTTAAACCATTAGCTGAAGGTGATAACCCAGCTGGATCAATTCCAGGATATGCTTTAGTAGAAACCATAAAAGTTGAAGGAACTGGTAATGTCATCCACGTATTTAAACGTACTACAAATGGAAGACCTCAAAAAGAAGATTCTACACATGGAGGATCACTCACTCCATCTCAACCAGGTTCTCCAGCAACACCTTCAACAAATCCAACAAATCCGGTGAGACCGACAGACCCAAGTCAACCAGAAACTCCAGTAGTTCCTGCAGACCCAAGTCAGCCAGTAACACCAGCTAACCCAGCTGCTCCAACAACTCCAACGATGCCATCAGCACCAGTAAATGGTGAAGCACCACAAGCTCCAGCAAATTCATCAGAAGCTAAAGGACAAGCTGAACTTCCAAACACTGGTACAGAAGACAATGCTCGCCTAGCAGCACTTGGACTTCTTGGAGTCTTGAGTGGATTTGGACTTGTTGCTCGTAAGAAAAAAGAAGACTAATTCTAATTAGATTTTCTGACAAGAATAAGGAGTAGGATATCATATCCGCTCCTTTTCTTTTTGGGTTGAGATGAGAGTCATCTTAAAGTTGGTAAAAATTTTCAATGGTTTGATTGTCAATTCTCTGTAGATTTTCTCGTTCTAATCCCATATAGACAAGATTACAGAATCATAATCTATAAGTTGTCTGGCTTGACTTTCTTGATGGAGATTATATAATAGTTGAAATGATTACAGTTACAACTATGAGGAGAAATATTTATGACCTATGAATACCAGAGCCACATTTATTTGGCAGAGGCAGTTTTAAATGTAAAGAACTTGGCAAGTCAAACAGCCTTTTATCAGCAAGTGCTTGGTTTAGAAATCTTATCTCAAACTGAGATAGAGGTCGTTCTGGGATTTGGAGGAAAAGCCTTGGTACACTTGATTCAAGCACAAGAGAGCGGTGAAGTAAGGGAACATTATGGTCTTTACCATTTGGCCATTCTCTTGCCGACACGCAAGGCTTTGGCTGATGTCTTGAAACACCTGACAGATTTACAGATTCCTCTTGTGGGCGGTGCAGACCATGGTTACAGTGAGGCTCTTTACTTGGAAGATTTGGAGGGGAATGGCATTGAACTCTATCGAGATAAGCCGGTTTCCACATGGGATATTCGAGAAGATGGACGTATTATAGGGGTCACTGAGGCCCTTGCGGCGCAGGATATCTATGAGTTGGGGGAAAAAGTAGAGCCCTTTACTTTAGCAGAGGGTACGAGAATGGGGCATATCCATTTGTCCGTCAAGGATAGTCGAAAGTCCAGCCAGTTTTATCAAAAGGTGTTAGGGTTAGAGGATAAATTCAGTGTGCCTAGCGCTAGTTGGATTGCAACTGGGGACTATCATCATCATTTGGCAGTCAACGAATGGGGAGGAAAAGGTCTGGCTCCGCGTAAGCAGGGCTTGCCAGGTTTAGCCTATTATGTCATTGAAGTCGCACATAAAGAAGAACTGTTAACGATTGCCCAGCGAGCACAAGAAGTTGATGCACCAATCAAATGGCTGACATCGAGCCAGTTGGAAATCACAGACCCAGATGGAATCGTGACCCGTATTCGTTTAGCAAGATAGACAGGCTGTGATGAAAATCAGAGCATAAACTGTAGAAAGCACCCCTTATCCTAGTCAGATATGTAGAAAATTTGATATGATAGTAGGGAACAAGGAGAAGAATACAATGACCAGTGAATACCAGAAAATGATAGCGGGAGAGGTTTACCGTCCATCGGACCCAGAATTGCGGGCCTTGGCTCAGGCTTCTCGCCAAAAACAGTCTGCCTTTAACAAGGAAGAAGATCCCTTGAAGGGAGTCGAAATCATCAAGGCTTGGTTCGGCTCGACTGGACAAAATATCTTTGTCAGTCCACGCCTGGTGGTTGATTATGGGGTCAATATTCATCTAGGGGAAAATTTTTATTCTAATTGGAACTTGACCATGCTGGATGTTTGCCCTATTCGCATTGGAGACAATGCTATGATTGGTCCCAACTGTCAGTTCTTGACTCCCCTCCATCCATTGGACCCGCAGGAACGTAATTCAGGTGTGGAATACGGAAAGCCCATTACCATCGGTGACAATTTCTGGGCTGGAGGTGGTGTCATTGTCCTTCCTGGAGTGACACTTGGAAATAATGTCGTTGCTGGAGCAGGGGCTGTAATCACTAAGTCATTTGGCGACAACGTTGTCCTAGCTGGAAATCCTGCGCGCGTGATTAAGGAGATATCTGTGAAATAGAAGTAAAAAGGAACAGCGGAGGTTGTTTCTTTTTTGTAGGTTTCATCATCTTTTACTCAGACTACATTTACCTACTCTATCTCTTAGAAAGTTTGCTTCATTGATTAATTTAAAAGCATCTCGTAACTGGGATGCTTTTTTCTCCTCAATTTATCAGCCTCCTCCTTGACACTCAGTCAGCTTTTGATACAATAGTACAAAATTAGAGGAGGTGGGTCATGATTCAGAAACATGCGATTCCTATTTTAGAGTTTGATGATAATCCTCGTGCGGTTATCATGCCCAATCACGAGGGGCTAGACTTGCACTTGCCAAAGAAGTGTGTCTATGCTTTTTTAGAAGAGGAGATTGACCGTTATGCGAGGGAAGTAGGGGCGGACTGTGTCGGCGAATTCCTTTCTGCCACCAAGACCTATCCAGTCTACGTCATGAGCTACAAGGGCAAGGAGGTCTGTCTGGCTCAGGCTCCTGTTGGTTCAGCTCCAGCAGCCCAGTTTATGGATTGGTTGATTGGATATGGTGTGGAGCAGATTATTTCCACTGGAACCTGTGGTGTACTGGCTGATATAGAAGAAAATGCCTTTCTAGTCCCTGTTCGGGCTTTACGAGACGAAGGTGCTAGCTATCACTATGTGGCACCTTCTCGTTATATGGAAATGCAGCCAGAGGCTACTGCTGCTATTGAGCGAGTGTTGGAAGCCAAAGGGATTCCCTATGAAGAAGTCATGACCTGGACGACAGACGGTTTTTACCGAGAAACGGCTGAAAAGGTGGCTTATCGCAAGGAAGAAGGCTGTGCTGTTGTGGAGATGGAGTGTTCTGCGCTTGCAGCAGTAGCCCAACTGCGTGGGGTTCTCTGGGGAGAGTTGTTGTTTACAGCTGATTCCTTAGCAGACTTGGACCAGTACGATAGTCGTGACTGGGGTTCAGAAGCTTTCGAGAAGGCCTTGGAACTCTGCCTTGAGATAGCCTTTCAGATATAGCTACTCTCCTACTTTTTATGGTACAATGGATGTATGTTATTCAAATTATTTGTGAAAAAAATTGAGAGAGCCTTGGGCGGACTTTCGCCAGCTCGTCGCATCTTTTTAAGTTTCGCTGGAGTTATTTTTATAGGCTCTCTCCTTTTGAGTTTGCCTTTTGTTCAGGCAAATGGTTCTCAGGCCACTTATTTTGACCATCTTTTTACGACGGTGTCCATGGTCTGTGTGACTGGCCTTTCTACGCAACCGGTAGCTACTACCTATAATGTCTGGGGGCAGTTGATTTGTATGCTCTTGATACAGATTGGTGGTCTGGGGCTCATGACTTTTATCGGGGTCTTTTATATTCAGGGGAAGCAAAAGCTCAGTCTTCGCAGTCGTGAAACTATTCAGGAAAGCTTTAGTTACGGGGAGACTCGGTCGCTGAAGGCCTTTATGCGATCTATCTTTTTGACGACTTTTCTAGTGGAGGGCTTGGGTGCCTTTCTACTAAGTTTCCGTTTTATTCCTGAGTTCGGCTGGGGACGAGGCATTTTTACCTCTATCTTTTTAGCCATTTCAGCCTTTTGTAATGCTGGTTTTGATAATTTCGGCAGTAGCAGTTTAGTGGCTTTTCAGACGGATCCCTTGATCAATCTGGTCATTGCTGGCTTGATTATCACGGGTGGTCTTGGCTTTATGGTCTGGTTTGACTTGGCAACCCAGTTTGACAAGAAGAAAAAACGCCGTCTGCGTTTCCACACCAAACTAGTCCTCTTCTTGACTGCAGGGATTTTGCTGTTTGGGACAATATCCACACTCTTTACGGAATGGCACAATCCAGGAACAATTGGCAATCTCAGTGTTCCAGAGAAAGTGCTGGTTAGCTTTTTCCAAACCGTCAGCATGAGAACAGCTGGCTTTGCTTCTATTGATTACACTCAAGCTCGGCCTGTGACCTTGTTTATCTATATCCTACAGATGTTTCTGGGTGGAGCGCCTGGAGGGACGGCTGGGGGACTCAAGATTACGACTTTCTTTGTCTTGTTGGTCTTTGCGCGTAGTGAATTGCTGGGCTTACCTCATGCTAATGTTGCGCAGAGAACCATTGAGGTCCGAACAGTCCAAAAATCCTTTAGTGTCTTCATTATCTTTTTGATGACCTTCTTGTTGGGCTTGATGTTGTTGGGAATTACAGCAGAAGGAACACCGCGATTTATTTACCTCATGTTTGAGACCATTTCAGCTCTTGCGACAGTTGGGGTAACGGCAAATCTGACACCAGAATTAGGCAAGTTAGCTCTTAGCATTATCATGGTGCTCATGTTTATTGGCCGTATCGGTCCCTTGACCTTGCTGGTTAGTCTAGCTGACTACCAGCCTGATAAGAAAGATTTGATTCAGTATATGAAAGCAGATATTAGTATTGGATAAGAAAGGAAGAATGATGTCAGATCGTACGATTGGAATTTTAGGTTTGGGGATTTTCGGGAGTAGTGTCCTGACAGCCCTAGCCAAGCAAGATATGAATATCATTGCCATTGACGACCACGCCGAGCGCATCAATCAATTTGAGCCAGTTTTGGCGCGTGGAGTTGTGGGCGATATTACAGATGAGGAACTCCTCAGAACTGCAGGAATTGATACCTGTGATACGGTTGTGGTGGCAACAGGGGAAAATCTGGAGTCGAGTGTGCTTGCAGTTATGCATTGTAAGAGTCTAGGGGTACCAAGGGTTATTGCAAAGGTCAAAAGCCAGACAGCTAAGAAGGTGCTAGAAAAAATCGGTGCTGACTCGGTGATTTCACCTGAGTATGAAATGGGGCAGTCTCTAGCGCAGACCATTCTCTTTCATAACAATGTTGATGTCTTTCAGCTGGATAAAAATGTGTCTATCGTAGAGATGAAAATTCCGAGTGTTTGGACAGGTCAAAGCCTGAGCCAGCTAGATTTACGTGGCAAATACAACCTCAATATCCTAGGATTCCGTGAACAAGAAAATTCACCCTTGGATGTCCAATTTGGCCCTAATGATCTCTTGAGCGCAGATGCCTATATCTTGGCTGTCATTAACAACCAGTATCTAGATGACTTGGCAGAATTAAATTCGTAAGGAGGGAGCCCCCCTCTTTTTTGATGTCCAAAATAGCAAATGGAGATAGCAACCCTTGTATTCTAGTAAAAGTCTTTCAAAAGCTGGACTTTATGGTAGAATAGAAAGAAGTGACAAGAGAGTAAGAAAAAATCAGTCCCCTAAAGGAGTAGATTATGAAGTTATTGTCTATCGCCATCCCTAGCTATAATGCCGCTGCCTATCTTCATTACTGTGTGGAATCGCTAGTGATTGGTGGTGAGCAAGTTGAGATTTTGATTATCAATGATGGGTCTCAGGACCAGACTCAGGAAATCGCTGAGCGTTTAGCCAGCAAGTATCCTAACATCGTTAGAGCTATCTATCAGGAAAATAAGGGCCATGGCGGTGCGGTCAATCGCGGCTTGGCGGAGGCTTCTGGGCGCTATTTTAAAGTAGTTGATAGTGATGACTGGGTGGATACTCGTGCTTACCTGAAAATTTTGGAAACCTTACAAGAATTAGAGAGTGAAGGTCAAGAGGTGGATGCCTTTGTGACCAATTTTGTCTATGAAAAGGAAGGCCAGTCTCGTAAGAAGAGTATGAGTTACGAGTCCGTCTTGCCTGTCCAGCAGATTTTTGGCTGGGATCAGGTTGGAAATTTCTCAAAAGGCCAGTATATCATGATGCACTCGCTGATTTATCGGACAGATTTGTTGCGAGCGAGCCAGTTCCAACTGCCTGAGCATACTTTTTATGTCGATAATCTCTTTGTCTTTACCCCCCTTCAGCAGGTCAAGACCATGTACTATCTGCCTGTCGATTTCTATCGTTATTTGATTGGGCGTGAGGACCAGTCTGTCAATGAGCAAGTGATGATTAAGCGCATTGACCAGCAACTCAAGGTCAATCGACTCTTGGTAGATCAGCTTGATTTGTCCCAAGTGAGTCATCCAAAAATGCGAGAATATTTGCTGAATCATATTGAAATCACGACGGTGATTTCCAGTGCCCTACTCAACCGAGCAGGCACAGCAGAGCATCTTGCCAAAAAACGGGAGCTATGGACCTATATTCAGCAGGAAAATCCAGAGGTCTTTCAGGCTATTCGGAAGACCATGTTGAGCCGTTTGACCAAACATTCAGTCTTACCAGCTCGCAAACTTTCTAATGTCGTCTATCAAATCACCAAGTCTGTTTATGGATTTAATTAATATAAGTATTTTATAAGAGGGATTTAAGAAAAATTTTAACTTTTTCTTAATCCTTTTTAATTTTAGGAGATTATACTAGAGTCATCAAATAAAGAAAAACTCTAAGGAGAATCCTATGAAATTCAATCCAAATCAAAGATATACACGTTGGTCTATTCGCCGTCTTAGTGTCGGTGTTGCCTCAGTTGTTGTAGCCAGTGGCTTCTTTGTCCTAGTTGGTCAACCAAGTTCTGTACGTGCTGATGTGGTCAATCCGACCCCTGCTCAAGTTGGGCCAGATGCTACTTCGGTGAGTGAAAAGAGCGATTTACCAGTAGAACTTCTCAAAGAAGCAGTCGATACAGCTCTTCCTTCAGAACAGGTAGACTCAACACCTAAAGCAAGTTTGGATACTACAAACTCTCCAGAAAAAGCAGCTGCAGGTGCTAAAGACCAAGTGGTAGCGCCAAAAGAAGAAGTTCAAGCAAAACCAGAATCTAAGAAACAAACAGAAGATGCGGTTAAACCTGCGACAAATCCTGCGCCTACAGTTTCTGGACAAGACCGTGAAGCAAGTGAAGTGCAGCCAGCAACTACCCCAGCTGAAGTCCAAAAAGGCGTGGCCGACAACACTAAAGACACAGTGGATGTTCCAGCCACCTATTTGGATAAAGCCAACTTCCCAGGCCCATTCACAGCTGGTGTTAACCAAGTTATTCCTTACGAGTTCTTCGCCGGTGACGGTATGTTGACTCGCCTTATCTTGAAAGCATCCGACAAGGCTCCATGGTCAGACAATGGTTCAGCTAAAAATCCAGCTCTTCCACCAGTAGAAAAATTGGGCAAAGGTCTCTACTTCTACGAAGTAGATTTGGCAGGAACTCAAGGTAAATCAGACAAAGATTTGCTTGACCTCTTGAAACAAAACGGCACTCAAAGTTATAAAGCTACTATCAAGGTATACGGTGCCAAAGACGGCAAGGCTGATTTGAGCAATCTCGTAGCGACTAAAGATTTGAATGTCAACTTGAATGGCTTGACCACCCCAGCTGAAGTCCAAAAAGGCGTAGCTGACAATACTAAAGACACAGTGGATGTTCCAGCCTCTTACTTGGACAAAGCCAATTTCCCAGGCCCATTCACAGCTGGTGTTAACCAAGTTATTCCTTACGAGTTCTTCGCCGGTGACGGTATGTTGACTCGCCTTATCTTGAAAGCATCCGACAAGGCTCCATGGTCAGACAATGGTTCAGCTAAAAATCCAGCTCTTCCACCAGTAGAAAAATTGGGCAAAGGTCTCTACTTCTACGAAGTAGATTTGGCAGGAACTCAAGGTAAATCAGACAAAGATTTGCTTGACCTCTTGAAACAAAACGGCACTCAAAGTTATAAAGCTACTATCAAGGTATACGGTGCCAAAGACGGCAAGGCTGATTTGAGCAATCTCGTAGCGACTAAAGATTTGAATGTCAACTTGAATGGCTTGACCACCCCAGCTGAAGTCCAAAAAGGCGTAGCTGACAATACTAAAGACACAGTGGATGTTCCAGCCTCTTACTTGGACAAAGCCAATTTCCCAGGCCCATTCACAGCTGGTGTTAACCAAGTTATTCCTTACGAGTTCTTCGCCGGTGACGGTATGTTAACTCGTCTTATCTTGAAAGCATCCGACAAGGCTCAATGGTCAGACAATGGTTCGGCTAAAAATCCAGCTCTCCCACCAGTAGAGAAATTGGGCAAAGGCCTTTACTTCTACGAAGTAGATTTGGCAGGTACTCAGGGTAAATCAGATAAAGAGTTGCTTGATCTCTTGAAACAAAACGGAACTCAAAGTTATAAAGCTACCATCAAAGTGTACGGTGCTAAAGATGGCAAGGCAGACTTGAGCAACCTCGTAGCGACTAAAAATTTGGATGTCAATTTGAATGGCTTAACCACCCCAGCTGAAGTGCAAAAAGGCGTAGCCGACAACACCAAAGACACAGTAGATGTTCCAGCTACATACTTGGATAAAGCGAACTTCCCAGGCCCATTCACAGCCGGTGTTAACCAAGTCATTCCTTACGAATTCTTCGCAGGTGACGGTATGTTGACTCGTCTTATCTTGAAGGATTCAGACAAGGCTCCATGGTCAGACAACGGTTCAGCTAAAAATCCCGCTCTTCCACCAGTAGAGAAATTGGGCAAAGGCCTTTACTTCTATGAAGTAGACTTGGCAGGTACTCAAGGTAAATCAGATAAAGAGCTTCTAGACCTCTTGAAACAAAACGGCACTCAAAGCTATAAAGCAACTATCAAGGTATACGGTGCTAAAAACGGCAAGGCCGATTTGAGCAATCTTGTAGCGACTAAGGATTTGACAGTGAACTTGAATGGACATCAGTCTCTGATTCCGATGCAGTCAGGTTTCGTCCCATCTTCTAATGGTTCAGCGATGCCTGCTCCAATGATGAATAGTCATCAAGATGCGTCTAAGATGAACGCTCAAATGCCTAGTGCCAATCAAGACGATATGAAATCTAAAATGCCAGCTGCTAGTCAGGATAAGATGATGCCTAGCAAAGAGCAGGACAAAACCATGAATGCTAGCCAGCCTATGGCAACACCAAGCATGAAACAAGATCAAGTTCCAGCAGCCTCAAGCCAAATGTCTGATGAAGGCAAGATGGCATCTAATAACAAGGTATCAAGTCCAATGATGCCTGATCAAATGAAAGACCAAAAAGACATGCTTCCATATACTGGTGAAGCCCAAACATCAATGGCTACTATTGGATTCTTTGGATTAGCCTTGGCCGGCCTGCTAGGTGGACTCGGTTTGAAAGCTAAAAAAGAAGAAAATGACTAGTCTAGCTACAGACTTTCTATCTAGGATATGAAAAATCCAGATATCGTTTAGAATGTTCGTAAAGGGATTAAAATAGTGTTATACTATTGTGGTATAGCACTGTTTTTTTCAAAGGAGAGACAGATGGGAAAGACAATTTTACTCGTTGACGACGAGGTAGAAATCACAGATATTCATCAACGCTATCTGGTTCAGGCAGGGTATCAGGTTTTGGTGGCTCATGATGGAGTAGAGGCCTTGGAAATCTTCAAGCGAAAACAGATTGATTTGATTATTACAGATATCATGATGCCTCGGATGGATGGTTATGATTTGATTAGCGAAGTTCAGTATCAGTCTCCGGATCAGTCTTTTCTCTTTATTACGGCTAAGACCAGCGAGCAGGACAAGATTTATGGCCTGAGCTTAGGGGCAGATGACTTTATTGCCAAGCCCTTTAGCCCACGTGAGCTGGTTTTGCGTGTCCATAATATCTTACGTCGCCTTCATCGTGGAGGTGAGACAGAGGTCGTCAATCTCGGGGATTTACGGATGAATCACGGTAGTCATGAGGTCCAAGTTGGAGATGTGGCGCTTGATTTGACAGTCAAATCCTTCGAACTTCTATGGCTTTTAGCCAGCAATCCAGAGCGAGTTTTTTCTAAGACAGACCTCTATGAAAAGGTCTGGCAAGAAGACTATGTGGATGACACCAATACCTTGAATGTTCATATTCATGCTCTTCGACAGGAGTTGGCTAAACATGCTAGTGCAGAAACACCGACCATCAAAACCGTCTGGGGCTTGGGCTACAAAATTGAGAAAGCACGAGGTAGTCAATGAAATTAAAAAGTTATATTTTAGTGGGGTATATCATTTCAACACTCCTAACGATTATCGTGGTTTTTTGGGCCATCCAGCGAATGTTAATTGAAGAAAGAGAAATTTATTTCCTAGTGGGTATGACTCTCGTGGCTAGTTTTATCGGTGCTGGGATTAGTCTCTTTCTCCTATCGCCGGTCTTTACTTCATTGGGCAAACTCAAGGAACATGCCAAGCGGGTAGCGGATAAGGACTTTCCATCAAATCTGGAGGTTCAAGGCCCTGTAGAATTTCAACAATTAGGCCAAGCTTTCAATGAAATGTCCCATGATTTGCAGGCCACCTTTGATTCCTTGGAAGAAAGCGAACGAGAAAAGGGCTTGATGATTGCTCAACTTTCGCATGATATCAAGACCCCTATCACGTCAATCCAAGCGACGGTAGAAGGGATTTTGGATGGGGTTATCAAGGAAGGAGAACAGGACCATTATCTAGCAACCATTGGACGCCAGACTGAAAGACTCAATAAACTGGTTGAGGAGTTGAATTTTTTGACTCTAAACACAGTTAGAAATCAGGTCGAAACGACCAGCAAAGACAGCATTTTTCTGGACCAGCTCTTGATTGAGTGCATGAGTGAATTTCAGTTCTTGATTGAGCAGGAGGAACGAGATGTCCATTTGCAGGTAATCCCAGAGTCTGCCCGGATTGAGGGAGATTATGCTAAACTTTCTCGTATCTTGGTGAATCTGGTCAATAACGCTTTTAAATACTCAGCTCCAGGGACCAAGTTGGAAGTGGTAGCTAAGCTGGAAAATAACCAGCTTTCAATCAGTGTGACCGATGAGGGACAGGGAATTGCCCCAGAGGATTTGGAGAATATTTTCAAACGACTTTATCGTGTAGAAACTTCGCGTAACATGAAAACAGGTGGTCATGGCTTAGGACTTGCTATTGCGCGTGAGTTGGCCCATCAATTGGGTGGGGAAATCACAGTCAGCAGTCAGTACGGCCTAGGAAGCACCTTTACCCTCCTTCTTAACCTCTCTGGCAATGAAAATAAAGCTTAAAACCCCTTTACAAATCTAGCTATTCATGGTAGAATGGATTTTGTGTGAAATATCAGCAGGAAGGCATGAAGCTCGTCAACAGGTGTCTTATGATAAGTAACCTTGGCTGTTTAGGCGAAGGGCATCTGCACGAATCAGGGCTTTCTAAGTGACTATTTCCACCGAAATATTATTTATATCAGGAGGACATTCACATGTCACGTTATACAGGACCATCTTGGAAACAAGCTCGTCGCCTTGGCCTTTCACTTACAGGTACAGGTAAAGAATTGGCACGTCGTAACTACGTACCAGGACAACACGGACCAAACAACCGTTCTAAATTGTCAGAATACGGTTTGCAATTGGCTGAAAAACAAAAACTTCGTTTCACTTACGGTGTAGGTGAAAAACAATTCCGTAACTTGTTCGTACAAGCTACAAAAATCAAAGGCGGAATCCTAGGTTTCAACTTCATGCTTCTTTTGGAACGCCGTTTGGATAACGTTGTTTACCGTCTTGGTCTTGCGACTACTCGTCGTCAAGCTCGTCAATTCGTAAACCACGGTCACATCCTTGTTGACGGAAAACGCGTTGATATTCCATCATATCGCGTAACTCCAGGTCAAGTGATTTCAGTTCGTGAAAAATCATTGAAAGTTCCAGCTATCCTTGAAGCAGTAGAAGCTACTCTTGGACGTCCAGCATTCGTATCATTCGACGCTGAAAAATTGGAAGGTTCATTGACTCGCTTACCAGAACGCGACGAAATCAACCCAGAAATCAACGAAGCACTTGTCGTTGAATTCTACAACAAAATGCTTTAATTTTAAGAAATATCTTACAGAAAGCCTACAACAGTGGGCTTTTTGCTTTGTCTTAAAATGTTGATTTCTGGGTTTGTCCCCCTTTTTGTCCCCCTTCACAAAGAACTAACAGCTTTCTCATAAAATGAGACGGCTGTTTTTGCTTTTTCTTTGGAGAGATGACTGTAAGTGTCCATAGTCATAGCTAATGTAGAATGACCTAGACGGTGTTGTAATTCTTTATATGGTATTCCAGAGTTTAGCAAGAGACTAGCGTGTGTGTGTCTAAAACCATGGAATCCAATATTAGGTACACCAGCATGTTTGAAACGTGTGTTTAAACGAGTTGATAGTGTTTTATTGTTTGGGTATTTATGAATAAAATCTGAGAAGACAACAGTTTCAGTCCGACCAAGTTTCCAAGCTTCTTGCCTTTGTCTTTTTTGATACATTTTTAAGACCTCTATAGTTTGTAGGTCAATATCAATTGTGCGATAACTTGCCTCAGACTTTGGGCTGTTAATCTCACCTAAATGGTTTAGTGTTTTTGTAATATTCACAGTTGCATTATGTAGGTCAATATCTGACCAGTGTAGAGCTAAGGCTTCATTAATACGGCAACCAGTAGCAAGAAGAAACTTATACAAAGTAATTTCATAGATATTTCTATATATTGCTAAGTTAGCCTCTTCCAAATAACTGAGAAATTTCTTTAACTCTAAGTTATTAAAGTGCTTGACTTTGTTTCTACCCTTTTTTATTTTACGAGGAAGAATAACTTCACGAGCTGGATTTATATCAATAATCTGCATTGTCACAGCATATTGTAGGATACGTTTATTTAGCGCGTGAATTTTATCATAGTGTAGAAATGCGCCTTCTTCTCTTTTGTTAGCACGTAGAGCTAGTTGATTAACAATGCGTTGGATAGTTGGAGTGGTTAACTTATCTAACCTATAAGAACCAAATAGAGGAATCAAATGGTTAGCTAGTAGTCGTTTTACTGAATCTTGTGTATTTGGTTTTACTGTGTGTTGATAGCTTTCCCACCATAATTGAGCTACTTCTTCATAGCTTGTTAGTGGAATGGTTTCCTTCTTAGTAGAGCCATTATTTTGGAATTCGGCTTTAGCTAATTGAGCTTTTTTCTTCAATTCAGTTTTAGTTCTAGCTGTCAGATTAGCCTTTATTTTTTTTCCTGTGAGTTTATCTACTCCTAAGTATACTTTTGCACGATATACAGTGTCACCGTTTTGTTTCTTGATTTCTGCTATTTTCATGTCTTAACCTTTCTAACATCAGTAGGCAAGCTGTAAAAGGTTATGAAAAATAGTTATTATGATTTGTGTCTAGAACGAATACCTTCAATTAGTATTTGTAGAGCGGTTAAGTCTTCAGTTGTGAGTGCTTGACCATCAATAGTTATTTTTACATTCTTTCTAAAGATATAATCAAGGTTGATTTTAATATTTTCTCCATTGATAATATCGTGGCTAATATCTTTGTATGTTTTTAACTTTGAGAATATGGATTTATCATTTCTTAATTCAATTAAATCTTTTAAAAGTTGCTTCTCTTTATCGTTATGAACTGAATTCATGTTGATATTTTTGATTATATCACCAATATAAGTGCTAGCCAATGTTTTATATTCAATGCAGTATTCATCGAACTCTAATCCATCTTGTTCGCATTTTTCTTTTATAGAGAGTGAAGCAATGCTTTCAGTAATATCAATGAGTTTAGTTAAACTGGGAATCTTTTTCCCATTTTCAATTTGTGAGATATAAGACTGTGATACTTTTAGGTCTTCAGCAAGGCTCTTAGTAGTTACATCGCCTTCTGTGCGGCATTTTTTAAGATATTCTCCTATCATTTTTAACCTCCGTTTAATAACTTTAGTAATATTTTAGCACAAAACTCTTGACATGTAAATAAAAAACTGATAAAATGCAAAACATAACCTAAGTTAATTAACTTAGTTAAGTAGGTAAGCTGTAATAGTTATGAGAGGATAGTTGTGCACAAATAGGAAAGAAAGGAGATATATGTATAGTATACCACAAGGGATATTATCTAAGGAAGCAGAACTAGCATTATTGGAGAGGATTGAGCATTTAATAAATGATTATCTATCACATGCAATGCTTTCACCTCATAGTGACTCGTTTGGCTTGATACAACAGAAAGAGTTAATCAAAGAACTAGGTATTAGTTTAGTAACTCTGCATGAATGGGAGCGTTTGGGGTTAACCCGATACTGTCCACCAATAGAAGGAACTCGCAAAGTTTTCTATAAGAAATCAGATGTTATGAAGTTTCTTTCAATTACTAATAAGGAGTGAATACATTGTATGAAAAGAAAATAAACACAATTGAAAAATTCTATGATTTCTTGAAATACATAGGAATTTATAACCATGTTGAATCTTTGATTCAATTGCTATCAATTATGCTATATAGTGTAATTATGTTACTAACAGAAGGAGTTGCTTATGACAATCATTTTTAAAAAAAAGCAGACAGAGGATAAAGTTCTTGACATGCCTAAATTTAATCTCAACAATTCAGGGAAACCTGTCAGTTCACCTCAAAACGTAGTGCTTATCTTAGAATCATTTGAATCTAAGATGACATTATTAGGTTACAATGAATTCACAGGAGCAGTTGAAAAACTAGATAAGACACCTTGGGGAACTCTGAAAGGAGAATGGGATAGCGAAGACACTTCTTTGTTTTTGGTATATATTGATAAACAGTTTCACTTTACTCCTAAAAAGGATTATATTGAAGATGCTGTATTAGAAGTGGCACGTAGACGGAAATTTAATCCTGTAAAAGAGCGAATTGAAAGCGTTGAGTGGGATGGAGTATCTCGTGTGAAATACTTCTTTCAAACACTGTTAGGGTGTGAGAATAATATATACACACGTGAGGTATCCAAGATGTTTTTAACAGGTCTAATTGGACGTGTATATAAACCAGGTATCAAATTTGATAATGTACCTGTCTTGATTGGTCCACAAGGGATAGGAAAAAGTACAGTAGCTCGTCGTTTATTGCCTGATGCTTTTACTGATACTCCTATTTCATTTGGAAAAACACAAGAAGACTATAGGGTGCTTAAATATGTATGTGTTGTAGAGATTCCAGAATTACAGGGACTAAAGCAGAGTGATATAAATAGAATTAAGGGATTCCTTAGTGCTTCATACGATATGTGTAGGGAATTGTATAAAACTCACAAAAGACAACCAAGACATAATGTATTTATTGCAACTGGAAATTCTAAAGCATTTCTCAGGGATTTTGAAGTTGAAAGAAGATTCTATCCTTTGAATTGTGGAGAAATTGTTGTTGATGAGCATCCAATGAATGTTTCAGAAGATTACTTCTTACAAATTCTTGCTGAAGCTAGATTTCTATTCTACCAATATGGAATTATGTTTCCAAGTAGAACGACTTTAGAAAGATTGGAAGAGATTCAAAGCGACTTCAAAGAAGAGGATATAGAGAGAGAACTAATAAATGAATTTCTGGATGAGTTTATTGTACCTGATAATTGGAGAAATTATACTCTATCTGAGAAGAGGGAATACTACCGTATATGGAAGGGATATGAGGAAGAAACCCGAGAGTATTGGAGCGCAAAGGAATCAGGCTTAGTGACTGTTACTTACACAAGTGAACTAGCTTACATACTGTTTGATGAAGACACTGGTAGAGGACGAAGTAGTAAACGAGCTTCGAAAATCCGTGAGGTATTGGATAATCGTAATGACTTTGAAGTCGTTAAGAACAAGCGACCTTGTAGCACATGTAGTCCAACACGTGTCTATGAACGTCTAGAAGCTACAGAGTAACTACAGGCAAAAGTGGCTATAACACTAGCTATTTACTCCTTTTGTAGTATTGTAGTATTATTCTTGTAAAAATAGTTATAATTATATAATAAGGGTAAGTAGAGAAATGTCTTGCTACATTACTACAAAGTATGAACGACTAGCCCGCCATGAGCGAAGGCAAAGGAGTGAAATACTTTGTTAAGTACCAAATACGCCTAATTTATTCCATGGTCTAATTGACAGCAAGAAACAAGGCACTCTCGTACAAATGAACTGTCCATCCGAAAAACTAAAGCCTTTCGTCTGAGACGTTCTTAGCGTACTTTGTGCCTACTTACTGTCAATTTGCTTTCACGGCATAAAGGCGTATGCTTATGAGATAAATTAGAGAATAAAACTAGCTATTTAAAGAGGTTTTACATTATAGAATTTCATGTTTTTGTAGTGTTGACTTGATTCAGCTATCAGTTTTTACTGTACAATAGTATTAATTTCTCTTTCTGTGTTTCTGGTTAGTAATGCGCGTGATAATGGGATTTCTAAGGGTCGATTAAAAAATAGAATAGTAATGGATGTATGTGAATTTTGCTGTTCACCGATTAACTCTCTATATCAAAAATATGTTAGTAGTGTGGAATTTTCTGAAGGAGGTTCATGTGATATAACGGATATACAAAATCCCTGCAATGAGTAATTGCAGGGATTTTCAGGTAACTAGTAAAACTTTGTAAGTATAGAGAATGTTGTTTTAGTCTATTTTGTAGTAGACAGCTTTTTCATCAGATGGATGTGTTTGAGTAATGATAATTCTAGTTTTACTCTTATCAGTTGGGTCTTCGATTGATATTATTTGGTTATTCTCAAATCGTTTCATAGGTATACTTGTTCCAGGGGGATATACTCCCATTGCAGCTCCTATAGGTCCTGAGCTAATACTAAAACCTATGTGTCCATCGCTTCCCATGCCTGATTTAGCTATCTGTCCTCCTTTTACTAAACCATTCTTATTAAATACTATTTCATGTCCTAGCTCATTCCTCCAAGTACCAGCTATACTAGAGTAGTCTCCATGTAGAATAGCCTGTGTATCAATTTCTTGTGTTGTATTTTCTGTGTGCTTTTCTTCTGTGGGAGTCGTGATAAGTGTGGCATCAGTAGCAACCCAGAATTGAAATTTTTCAGAGTCTTCCATGATTTTGACTGTGAAAGTAACGGTCGCTCCTTCTTGCCATCCCTCAATCATAGATTTCTTAATTTGTACTTGTACACCAGTCATAGGAGCATTACTAGCTTTTACCCAAATAGTATGGTATGTATCCAGAGCTTTAAAGTGTCCTACGTATGCTTCCCAAAACTTTTGGCGTGTTAGTTCTGCTGTGAAGCGATATAGTTGACCAGTTTTTAACCTACCATCGTTCTCCATGTCTCGAAGCTCTTCCGCTGTCGTATCTATTATACTATCTGCAGTTGAACTAGAGCTTGTGGTAGATGTGCTGGATGAAGAGCTGGATGATGCAGAGGAACTAGAAGTAGTAGAGGAGCTTTGTTGTGAAGATTGACTATCTACGGTTTCTATATTCCTATCTGGATGTCTAAAGAATAAAAAAGTAGCTCCTATAATGGTAAGAAGTAGAAGTGTAATTGAGGATATAAGAATCCAAAGCTTGTTGTTCTGTGGTAGAGGACAAACTACTACGTGATTCTGATTTTGATAGACTTCAACAATATCATTTAATTTAGGATGGAAAGTTAACTCATTTATAGGAACATTTAGAGTCTCATTTGTGTGGAGTCGAATGATAACATGTGTATCTGAAATGTGAATAATTTGGTTATATATTTTCTTTTTCATGTAGTATTAGTTTTCATACATATAGGCAACCATAAGAGGTAGTGTTTTTGTGGCTTTGAAGACCGTTTCATAACTTTGTCTCCCTTTTACTAGTCCGTATAAGGTTATATGGTCATCTTCGGCTATGACTCTATTGTTGTATTCAGAAGGAATAGAAACCAAAATAATTTTATCATAGTCATCATTTATGGCTACACGCAGTGTATAGGCTTTCCCATCTTCCATAGCTTGTAAAACTTTACCATATACTCTTACTTTAGTATCTACGGCTATTTCATCATGATTCCACTTGTTATAGTCTACTTCACCATAATTTGCTTTATCATTATCTACAGTAATCTTAGGTTTTGATGGTACTGAGGATGATGAACTAGAGCTACTCTCTCTAGATGATGAAGGTGTAGTAGAGCTACTTGCCTTTGAAGAAGATGAAGAGGTGGAGCTACTTTTTTTGGATGATGATGAAATTTGTTTTGATGTTGTTTGATTGTTTAAAATTTGTTCTTTAGTATTTATAAAACTTATAACAATAATTACAAACAGTAGTAGTAGAGTGACTATAATTCCTATTTTTTTAGATTGGCTCTTTTTCCCTATGTTGTTCTTTTTGATATCGACTTTTATGACAATACCTTCATAAACTTCGACATAATCACCTATTGCAGGTTCAAAGTCACAAGATTCAATAGGAATTTCCTTTAAGCTTCCATCTTCATAACCTATATAAGCAGTATCTTCAGTTATTTTAATAATTTTCCCTATGTTCATTAGTAATCTCCTATTTTAATATTCCAGAAAACTTAACTTCATCAGGTGCCATTACATAACGATTCACAGCGATTTCTTCTCCACTGAGGGTGTAGTAGAATCTAGGGCTATTTACTCCGTGGGATTTAGCGATTTTATATAAAGATTTGTTTAACGCACTGATTATTGCTCTAAGTTCTTTGTTTGAATACGAAGCATTATTTTCTGTGAGAATGATTCTGATGCCAGGTGTTACAGATGTTTTTTCCATTTCAAGCATATTTGCCCCTAATTGCGTATTTACTTTATCTACACCTTCTTGAATAGCATTATAGAAAGCATCTAAATCTACTTTTCTGTTTTCTTCATTAGACTTTTTCTCAGATTCTTTAGATTTTTTCTCTGCTTCCTCTTTCAATTTTTTCTGTTTTTCCCGTTCTTCTCGTTCTTGACGCTCTTTTTCTTCTTCTTTAATCTTTTCGATTTGTGTATTAAGTTTTGATGCTACTTTAAATACACGATTAGACAAGTCACTGAATTTGTTCTCGTAATCGGTTTTGTATGTGTCTTTTAGATGTTGAATTTCCTTTTTAACAGATGACAATTCACTATCCTCAGAAACAAGCTTCAAAGCTTCCTCTAACGTTATATTTGGTTTAATATTTGTTGTGTCATTTTCTAGTGCTTCAACTAGCTTAGTAACACGTTCCGTATCTTTAGCATATTGTTGCTTATGATTGCTTGATTCCATACAAGCATAAAATAAAATTAAAAGAGGAAATATCAATGTAAATCCTATAATGTATTTAAAAATCTTGTTCATGCCTGCTATCCTAATTTATTCCTTTCTTATAAATGATTCAATCACTTCAACACTAGCTTGACTTGCTTTCGGTAATATGTCATATACTGTACCATTTGTGAAGTAAGTGAGATTGGGGATTGTTTTGAATCCTATAGTTGTTTTCAAGTTATTCCAACTTGTCTTATCTATATGCTCACTATCTAAGTAATACACAGTTGTCTCAGTTTTATCTACTGCTTTTGCTAGCTTTGGAGCAAATTCTTGGCAGTATGGGCAACTCTCTCTCCCTGTGTATAGGTAAAAGCTTTCTTGATGTTGTATTTTCTGTTCCACAGCCTCTAAACTTACCTTTTGGAGTCTGCTCACAGCTATCTGGTAGTCTGTTTGAGGCAGAGTGGTTAAGTATGCTGTGAATGTGACGATTATAATAAGTAGTAGTGACAGTAGAGTAAGAACTTTTTTACTATTCATCACATCCGTATCCGTCTTTGTCTCTATCTAACCATGGACCATATTGTGGGTCACTAGCAGGTATGTTTACACGTCCTGCTTTTCGTGCTTCCGTACAGTTTTTGAACGGTCTTAAATTTGATTGTGGAGCAGGTGTAGACGATTGTGTAGGAGTAGTTGTAGTGTGAGATGAAGCTTGTTCTTGCTCTTTTTCTCGTGAAGATGCTTTCCTTTCCTCCTCTTTTGATTTGGAGGCTTCAATACTTGCTTTTTCCTCTTCTTGTGCTTTTTCTGTTTTTCTCACTTCACTGATTACTAACGAACCTTTATCGATTGAATCATATTTTTCTAAAGATACTGTATTTCCTGTATAGACCATAAGTTCATTCATTTTCACAGCTAGTGATTCAGGTGTACGAATAAGAAGCTTCTTGCCTGTTATGCTGTACTCACGGTATTCATCTTTTTCTTCAATCCCAATTACCTCGGCTTCAACTTCGTAGAGTTTATCTGTGTTAGAAAGTTTATGTGCTACCTCTCTCAGTGCTTTGGCTCGCAGTATGATTTTAATTTGTGGTGTGTTTAGATAAGCATCTACAGCTATATGTCCAGTTGGAGACCATTTCTCTATTTTAGAGCTAGTTTCACTACTGGATGATGAAGTAGAGGAAGATGAACTAGACTGTTTAACTTGTGAAGACTGTTTGACAGAATCACTAGCCTTAGTTTGAACTTGTGAGTATTTAGTGCTACCGCTAGTTAATAGTGTGAAGAACAGAATAAGGATAAACAATAGTACAATACTACCTATAATCTTTTGTTCTTTGCTCAATTCCTTAAGCTTTTTAAGCATATATAACCTCCTAATGTTTAACTTTATTTAATGAAATAAAATAAATATTTCCTAATAGTTATAATTATATCACACAAACTTTAACAATAGAATATGTTTTTGTTTAATATTAAACTATAGAGAATGTAAACCTTATTGTTTAATCTATAAGATAGATAGTAGATTTAACATAGAGGGTGAAGGAATGGATGATATATTAGAAACTATAAGTAATCAGATACGAGACTTACGAGCTTCAAAGAAGATTACACAGCAAGAATTAGCAGAGAGAACAAATCTAAGTGTTCCTTATATCAGTCAGATAGAGAATAACCACAGAAATATCTCTTTGGAAACTTTTGTGAAGATTGTTGATGCTTTGGAAGTTCCATTGAGTGATTTTTTCTTACCTTATTCTGTGCCACAAGATACAGAAATGATGGAACTATTATTGAAGATTCAGAGACACCCACAGCATAAGATGATTGTTCATAAGGTTATGGAAATACTTGAATTAAGCCAAGATAGTTAGTGTAAAATAAAAAGCAACTAAAGTGTAATTTATCCGAAATATACCTAACCGTAGACAGTTACTTTAGTATCTATTGCTATTTCAATCATACTTCAGATTGTTATAGTCTCTTTTGAAGTAATTTTTAATAGTAATCTGTGGGTCAGGTAATTAGAAATTATCTGTACTTTTTGTATATTGTGAGGATTAGAAGTTACATTATTCAGATAAGGAATGAGAATTATTTTTCTTTATTGAAGAAGTCGATTAAAAAACAAAAAGAAAAAAGAAAGCACTGAATCTAAGTATCCAGTGCTTATCTATTACTTTAAAAAACGTGTTACTAAATCCATTCCCCATTAGCATTTACAGTATAACCGTCAACTGTTGTGCTAACTGCTAATGCTCCTGAGCTATAAGAGTAGTACCACTTAGTGCTAATTTGATACCAACCAGTCTTCATAGAACCTGATTCAGTTAGGTAATACCAAGTACCGCTTTGTCTAAGCCATCCAGTCTGCATAGAACCTGAGCTGTTTAAGTAGTACCATGTACCAGATTGATTAAGCCAACCTGTTTGCATAGCTCCTGAACCGTTTAGATAATACCAAGTTCCATTAACTTTTTGCCAACCAGTTTTCATAGAGCCTGAATCAGTAAGATAGTACCAAGAGCCTCCTTGATTTAACCAACCTGTCTTCATTTCTCCATCTTGTGCTAAGTAATACCATGCACCATTTACTTGAATCCAACCAGATTGCTTGTTGTTTGATTGGTCATAGTAGAACCATTTACCATTTTCTTGCACCCAACCTTGTTTCTGTGTTGTAGCTTCTTCTTTTTTATTAGTACTTTCGTCTACTTTCTTTTCCTTCAGTTCATTCTCTTGTTTTTTTAATGGTTCTTCAGATTTTTTAGTAGGAACTTCTTCAGCTTTAACTGTAGTATCACTCTTAGGTTTTTTCATTCCCTCTTTAATTTTCTCAAGCGAGTCATATCCTCTGCGTTTATTAATTTCTGCCACATAGGAAGCAAAAACGTGGTCCCCACTTTCAAAATTAGATTTGGTAGTAGTGGTAACTATTGTTGAGCCAAAAGTTTTGCCATAATGGGCTTTAACAGGGTCTAATACTTTTCCAGTTTCAGGATGATACCAAGCAAGTTTTCCTGTTTCACCCCAGTAGAATATGCCCCAATGATTTCTGAGAACATCTCCCACATATTTTAAATCTTCTTCGTTTACATATTTTTTATCTGTAATTAGTTTTTCTCTATACTCAGCTTCTTTTCTTTTTTCTTCTTCTGACATATTTCTTCTAGCTTCTTTAAGTTCTTCTATATATGCCTTATGTTTTTTTGCTTCTTCCTCTTTTTCTTTATCAAATTCTTTTTTGATTTTATCAAAACTATCATACCCTCTAAGTCTGTTCGTCTCAGCAATATATACACTCCAAGTTAAATCTACATCATCAAAGCGACTACTATAATGTATTTTTTCATATTCGGTTACATTGAAAGGGTCTAATATAATTTCATCTTCAGGCTTATACCAAGCAAGTTCTCCATTTGTACCCCAGTAAAATACACCGCTATTTCGTGCAACTTTTTGTTTTTTAAAATCTTCATCATAAGAGGCTTTTAGCCACTGTGTCATACCATTTATTAGTTTACTAATTCTTTCAGTCTCACTTTTATTAATTACATGGTCTGCTGAGACAGATTTAACACCAGCAAAGACTATAAACAGTGCTATAAGCGCTGTAATAATTGTATTTTTCTTTTTCACTTTAAATACTCCTTTATTTTATAATTTACTTTAAGCAACAAGAAAGTCATTTAGAATTCATTACTTAAATATAAATAGTAGATAATTGTATCATAAACCAAGTAATATCACTTATATTTTCATATAATGCCTCCTGTTTTATATTTATGTTTAAAACATTGTTAAACACTATCATAATTATACCACAGTTACATATATATTAGTTAATGTTTTCTAATAATTTTTAACTAAAGTAAACATACAACTTTAATATACAAGATGAATAAGGTAAAATAAAAAGCACCTAAACGGTACTTCTTACTTGCCTACTGAACTCATCACCATGAAATTTGTACTCCTTTTTGTCCACCTTGGAGTAAAGTTTAATCTATTTTATTTAATATGTAAATTCTAAAAACACTACAGAATCAACATTTATAAAGCATACCAAAGTGTAATTTATACTAAATCTATTCTACAACAAAATGTTGTAATATTTTATTGAATAAGATAGGCTGTAAAGCCTTGAAACGAAGCACTTTGGGGAGCTTTCCCTTAGTGCTTTTTGATTTCTCTTAGTATCCAGCTATAATCGTCTATACGCAACTAGACCGATATAGTTCAAAGTGATATAATGGTCTAAAGGAGGTACTACCATGAATGTTTTAGAAAAAAACACACAGGTAAACTTTAAGACTAACAGAGACTTGTTAGAGAAGGCTAAAGCTATTATCACAGCGCAAAATCTTGATATGACAGCCAGTTTTAACTTGTTTTTAGAACACATTGTAGAAAATAAAGCCTTGCCATTTGAAACTCAAGTAGACAAAGAAAGAGAAGAACTTCTATCAGGGTTGCGTGCTGAAATTGGCCGTAGCTTTGAAGATTTAGAACATGGAAGAACTTACAGCCTTGATGAAGTGAGGGCTAACCTTGGAATTTAACGAGAACTCATATAGCCTTATTATCTCCGAAACGGTACAAGAACAGCTAAGAGGTATCAAAGACTATATCTCAGCTAACTATTTTTCAGAGCAGGCAGGAGCAAACACAGTTAAAAATATTCTTTACGGATTGGCGCGTCTGGAGGTCTTCCCAGAAGCGGGATTTGATGCTGACGAAAGAGTAGGAGATATTATATATCCACCACATAAAACTCGATGCATCATTTTAGGAGATTACCTAGCCTTCTATCATATTTTAGAGGACAGAAAAGCTGTCTTTGTATCAGATATTATTCATAGCAAACAGGACTACATCCGCTTGTTTAAGAAAAAATAGCACCTACATGCTAGATTTTTTCTGTCTAATTTTTGGGGTGCAGGTCATATTAGTAGTGAGCGTTTAAATTATAAGTCATTGACTAATAACAAGGATAGAATAGACACAATTTGGAAATTATTGGAAGCGATTCGTATGAACAATTGCTCGACATAAAATATAAGTCTCCGTTAAAAGATGCCAAAAGTCATATTATTTTTCCAGTTTACCTCTATTCAATCAGAATCAAAAACATTAGTCGATGATGAATGTTATCGGATTATTGGATTGCCGTTTTATAACTATGAAATAACTAAAGATGAAGTAGCAGATAGATTAAGGGATTTATAGTTTAAAAAATCTTAAAATACTTAGTTTTATAGAGCTTAGTAGAGGTTGAAACAAGGAAGTTAATTTAAACAAAGGAAATTTTAAATATGATATATAATTTTTTTATACGAAAACCAATGAAGTATAATTACGTAATCTCAACGATATTAGACATAGTAAATTTATTTTTTCTAATCTACTTCATATTTTTAAATATGACAGAGAAAACATTTTTTATTATTGCACTTATTGTCTATTTAATTATTATGGTAATTGATTGGTTCTTAAAGAAAGAAAATGTAAATACGGACTTAGGAAACTTAAACAGTCAAATAACTAAAATATCAAATACTATCTCACTTAGAGGTATATTTAAAATTATTTTCTGTATAATTAGATACCTTTTTTTGTTTTTTATATTACGAACATCTATTCTAATAATGATGGGTGAAGAGTGGCTATATAATACTCCCTACGGTATTTTTATTGAAAATTTCATTTTCATAGTGATAACAATATTACTATTTACTAGAATTTTTAGTTATTTATCAAACATTTCCCCTTACTTATTGCTTTTAGTGATTGCTATACCCATATTTTTATTTTCAATAGTAGGAATTGAATCTTCATTCTTCAATTGGACTTTTATATCTCTTATACTGGTCTCTGTTCTTCTTCAAATTTTGAATGAAGATATTCAATACTTACTTCCTAAAAAAATACGTCCTCAAATGGGAGAGTCCGATACTGAACTAAAGGAGAGCTTCTTCAAAATGAAGTTCAATGTGTTATTGTTCGTTCCTCTATTATATTTTTCTTTGTTGTTATCGGAAAAAATTACAAACAGTAATATATTTTTATATTTTGTTAATATTTCAACTTCAAGTAATATTGAAGTAGGAAACACAACTTACCTTTCTTATTTTACTGTTTACAGTGCATTAGTAAAACTATTAATTGTTTTCTTTTCCTTTATTATTCTTTTTGAATATAAAGAAAGTTTAATTAATATGATTTGCAGATTTTTATTACCTGTGATTAATGAAGATGGATTCTTAAATCGAGATGGAAAATATTTTAAAATTAGAAATAAAAAGAAGTTCAGTGTTGATAAAGAAATATACTATTATAGATACAAAAATACGTTTATAAAAAACATGCCCACAAAAACAGAGTGTTATAGATTGTCTAATAATGTATTAATGGATAAATCAGGCCATACTCAAAATTTTAAAATTATCTCCAATTATATTTTAAAAATCGATAAAGACTACTTTATTTTAGACCATTCAAGTACATTAAATGATTTTTATATTACGGGGAAAAATGAACGCCTGAGGAAATTGAAGAGGCCTGATCATAATGTTTGGTTGGTATTTCTAGCATTGCTAATAGTTACACTATTTTTTAATAGTATTTTAAATTCTAAAATGGAAACTCATGGGAGAGGAGAATATAAAATCATAAAAAACAAAAAAGAGTCATCAAGCAACGATGAAAATGAAATAATTTATTTAGAAAAGAATCAGTTAAGAATTGGAAATAATAAATATAGTTATGATGCAATCAGCATGACAATAAGAGATAATTCGAATACAAAAGTAGGAGAGCTTAAGGATAAATTATTGACGATTGAAATTGATGATAGAAAACAAGAATATCGCTTTGTTGATTCTAAAAACGCTGGAGATTAGTACCTAGCTTGAAAAAATATATTTGTTACTTATTTATTTTTTAAGTAAACATAGAAAGTGACAAAAACTTTATGAGCACTTATAGAACAATAATAAGGTAGTTCTTAAAACTAAAATATGTTAATTAGCATTTCGTAAAAATTTACGGAATGCTTTTTTACGTATGACGGGCATGTCGTATATCTGAGGTGTAAGTCCTCGGTGGGCACCTGCTACCGGTGAACCCAATAGCGATTCCCAAGCCTGACTATCGTGAGGGGGCGGGGAGAGGAAGGGATAGCGAAATCGTGGCTCTACGAACAGGAACGTGATAGTAAGGCGTATATAACGGATAAGGGGGCGCGCAACTCTGAAGTCCAAAAAGGTAGTCGTAACCTATATGCGTAAATCACGAGAGTAAACGAGGAAAGATGTACGACTTATCCCGTGAGGTCTCATGAGCGCTGAAAGCGTAGTAACAACGAATCATGAGAAGTCAGCCGAACCCATAGTAGTGATGAAGCTTCTGTAATGGAAGTGGAGCGAAGGGGTGACCAACTAATCGAAGTAATCCTACTTCACTTGTGTCTGTAAAACGAGCGGTCTGATAGAACTGGACTCTGTCACGTATTGACTAGATGAAGGTTCACCAATATAAGATGTCCCTCAGGCACCAAAACAAGAAAGGAATACGCACATGTCAAAATTGCTAGATAAGATATTATCACGTGAAAATATGCTTGAAGCCTACAATCAAGTAAAATCCAATAAGGGCTCAGCTGGGATTGATGGAATTACTATCGAAGAGATAGATGACTATATCAGACAAAGCTGGCGCCTGACTAAGGAACTGATAAAACAGAGAAAATATAAGCCTCAACCAGTTCTCAGAGTTGAGATTCCTAAACCAAACGGAGGCATCCGTCAACTAGGAATTCCAACAGTTAAGGATAGAATGGTTCAACAGGCCATTGTCCAAGTCATTAGCCCCATTTGTGAACCCCATTTCTCAGATACGAGTTATGGCTTCAGACCAAATAGGTCATGTGAAAAAGCCATCATAAAGCTCTTAGAGTACTTAAATGACGGCTATGAGTGGATAGTGGATATAGACCTAGAGAAATTTTTCGATACGGTTCCTCAAGATAGATTGATGTCCTTAGTACATAATATTATCGAAGACGGAGATACGGAATCCTTGATTCGTAAGTATCTTCATTCAGGTGTTATCATTAACGGTCAGCATCATAAAACGCTAGTTGGCACACCACAGGGAGGAAATTTATCTCCTCTCTTATCCAATATCATGCTTAATGAATTGGACAAAGAATTAGAAAAGAGGGGACTTCGATTTGTGCGCTACGCAGATGATTGTGTGATTACGGTCGGAAGCGAGGCCTCCGCTAAGCGTGTGATGTATTCAGTCAGTCGTTTTATTGAGATACGGCTAGGTTTGAAAGTAAACATGACCAAGACTAGATTACCAGACCAAGCGAGTTGAAATACTTAGGTTTTGGGTTCTGGAAATCATCAGATGGTTGGAAAAGTCGCCCCCATCAAGATAGTGTTCGGAGATTTAAGCTTAAATTGAAGAAACTAACACAGAGGAAATGGAGTATAGACTTAACAAGACGTATTGAGCAACTGAATTTGTCCATTCGGGGATGGATAAACTATTTCTCGCTGGGAAATATGAAGCGCATAGTCACCAGCATAGATCAGCGCTTGCGTACTCGCCTACGTGTGATTATCTGGAAGCAATGGAAGAAGAAATCTAGACTACTATGGGGCCTACTTAAGCTAGGGGTTCCTAAATGGATAGCAGATAAGGTATCTGGCTGGGGTGACCACTATCAATTAGTAGCTCAGAAGTCGGTACTTAAACGTGCGATATCAAAACCAGTCCTTGAAAAACGTGGACTGGTTTCGTGTTTGGATTATTACCTTGAACGACATGCGTTAAAAGTTAGTTGAACCGCCGTATGCCGAACGGCACGTACGGTGGTGTGAGAGGGACTAGAGATCATCCCCTACTCGATTTTGTCTTAAAATGTTGATTTCGGGGTTTGCTTAGAGATTTATTAGTAATGTTATTTTTGTATCTAAGTCTATCTATTCCAAAAATGACGCGATGTTGATGATATAAATCTGGTATGATGAAATATTTTGGCCCCCTCACTTTAATGAAGGGAGGTGTTACATATGTTAGAAACTTTACTCACAGTGTTTTTAGCTCCGTTACTTATTAACGTGTTATCAGAGCTTTTCAAGTTATGGCTTAAGAAACGTAAGAAGTAATGGTTAACCCTTTTAGAGGGTAGCAAAAAACCCCATCGGTGGCACGGTGGGGTTTTTTTAGTTACATATGCTGTAACTTTACTCACATTGTAAGTTCATTCTAACACAACCCCTCTGATATTTCAAGCTTTTGTTTTGATATTCATCAGAGTGTGTTTGTGGTTTGAGTCCACTTTACTGAAATTAGCCCACGCGCTACTAGCCTCCATTCTACAGCAAAGAAATCAACTCTTTTCTAGGGGATTTCCGCCCTCATTTTGCTCTTTTGTGCTAAAATAGACTTATAAATTGAAAATAAGGAATGTTTATGAAATCGGGTAATGGTTTTTGGAAAGGCTGTCTCTATTTTTGGGGCTTCTTGTTCTTACTGGGCCTTTTGGTTCAATATGCTCTTCCGCTCGCGGCTTGTGTCCTGCTAGGCTATGGTGGTTATCGTCTCTATAAACGTTTGCGCTATCCTCTTTTACAGGATCGTTCGCTCGATGATCGGATTGAGCTTTTAAAAGCTCGGATTCGTCAGGCGGACAAGGATATTCAGCAATTAGAGGGAACTTTAGTAGAAAAAGGCTCAGAGTCCTATAAGAGTCTGGCTAATCAAGTATTAATCGAACTGAGGGAAATCCATCAGGAGGCGGATCGTCTCAAGTCCTATATCGATGATGATGTTTACAACCGTATTGACAAAAAGGTTCGTACAGTAAGGGCAAACATCGATGTTCAGCTAGAACGTTTGGATAGGGAAAGTCAGGTAGATCTTGAGAATGCGGAGCCAGAGGAATTAGCTCCAGAATTGTCCCAGACCTTGGCCAATATTGCCATTGACCATCAGGCCATTTTAGACAAGATTGCCACCTCTGCCGAGGGGGATAAGGAAGAATTGACGGCCATTCATAGTTTGAAGATGGAGAAATTCAAAACGATTTTAGAAGGCTATTTAAAGATTAAGGCCAATCCGAAGAACTATAATCGAGCAGAAGAACGTTTGCAACAAGCTAAAGCAGCTATCGAACAATTTGACCTTGAGTTGGACCAAGTCCTGAGAGAACTCAATGAAACAGATATGCGTGATTTTGATATCAGTCTGCGTATCCTAGAAAAAGATCGTAAAGAATAGGTTAGAAACAAAGGAGTAACCATGACAGAATTTAATTTTGATATTGACCAGATTGCTAATAATACAGTAGCTAAGGTGGATAAAACAACCCAAATCATCGAGACAAATACTGGCTCAGACAAGACCTTGACCTTCCTTGAAAAGTTGAGCCCTGAGCAGCAAGAAGGAATCAAGGCGCACGTGCCCCAGTTGGTAGACCAGTTTGTCACCAATCAAAATGCTCTTTTGGATTTTGGACAATCTGCTGTAGAAGGTGTGAACAATACAGTCAATCGTATCTTGTCAGAACAAAAGAAACTGCAGATTCCCCAAGTGGATGATCTTCTCAAGAATACCAACCGTGAGTTGCAAGGCTTTGTAGTCAAATACAAGAACGCTGAAATTGCTGAGTTAGAAGAGAAGCCAAACTTTTTGCAACGATTGTTTAACAAGAGTAAGAATACCTTACAAGAATTTTACTTTGACTCAAAAACAGTAGAGCAAAAGCTGGATGGCATGGCTGCCGCAGTGGTCAAGCAAGAAGATGTCTTAGCTCGAAATATCGTTTCAGCTGAGATGCTGATTGAGGACAATACCAAATCCATTGAAAATCTAGTGGGAGTGATTTCTTTTATCGAAGCCAGCCAGACAGAAGCTGGTAATCGCGCTGCCGAACTGAAAGCTCAAGCTGACCAACTCGATACAAGTACGGTAGAATACCAAACCAAATCACAAGAATTGGCCCGCATGGCTGAAGTGGTCAATACCCTTGAACAACAACATACTGAGTATGTCAGCCGTCTCTATGTTGCCTGGGCAACAACACCTCAGATGCGCAATCTTGTGAAGGTGTCATCTGATATGCGCCAAAAATTGGGCATGCTTCGTCGCAATACGATTCCTACAATGAAGCTTTCTATTGCTCAACTGGGTATTTTGCAACAATCAATGAAATCAGGTGTCGTGGCAGATGCCATTGTCAATGCCAATAATGCTGCCCTTCAGATGCTAGCTGAGACCAGCAAGGAAGTGATTCCGCAGATGGAGAGAATTGCCCAAAGCCCGACAGTAGCTGTTGAGTCTGTTACCAAACTGGCTGAAAGTCTGGTTGCACAAAACCAAGGTATCGTCGCAGCTATTGAATTGGGTCGTCAGAAACGTGCCCAACTAGAAACAACCATCGTCAAGTCCGCAGAAATGATCAACGATTCTGTCAAACTACGCGATGAGAAAATCGTCCAAGCCCTTCTAAACCAAGGAAAGGCCGCTCAGAAAGAAGTACAAGAATAATACACAAGTCCCCTGTAATGTAGATTTGCAGGGGATTTTATTTGTTTTTGTGGACAAGCCAGGCGGAATACTTTTTCCCAAGCCAGAGAGCAAAGAGGAGATTGATGACGACGATGCCTGAACCGACTAGTGAAAATAGGAAAAATTCGCTAGTCGAAACTCGCCACAAATGTACAATGTCTGTAATCAAATAAGCACTGATAGGAAAACAAAGGATAGAAGTGATCAGAGCAGGTATATACTTGCGAAGAAGAATTGATTGTCCAATATGGAGAAAGAGATGAAGTGCAAAGGCTACAAATCCCCCCAACCAAACTAATTCGAGCGCTCTAGATTGACTAAAATACGCTAATAAAGTGATGGATAAGACAATGATAAACTCCTCAAAAACAGCAAGGGCAAATCCCTCTGTTGTAATTCCTTTGTGAATCTTGAGAATAGCTGGAGCCTTTTGAGCCAGCAAGGTTTCGTTGAGATGAATCCAAGGGACAAGACCGATAATTTCTTCCATATCGTGAAAGATAAAAAGTAGAGGGAACATCCAAAGATAAAACGCCATAAATCTCTCCTGAAAAGCTATAGATTGCTAACTAATAAAGCAAAAAACGCCCAGTAAGGCGTTTTGAGTTAGGTATGCTTATTTAACTTCTGTAAACACAACGTGTTTGCGAAGTTTTGGTGAGTATTTCTTCAATTGAAGACGGTCTGGAGTGTTACGTTTGTTTTTAGAAGTAAGGTACAAGCGTTCACCAGATTCTTTGTGTTCAAGTGTAATATTTACGCGCATGGTATCTCCCTTCTATTATTCAGCTGATGCAGCTTTAGCGATCTTACGTCCTTTATAGTATCCTTTAAGTGATACACGGTGAGAACGTGAGTAATCTCCAGTAGTTTCGTCAAAGTTTACAGATGGAGCTGTTACTTTGTAGTGTGTACGACGTTTGTTTTTCTTCGCTTTTGAAGTGCGACGTGCAGGTACTGCCATTTTGATTTCTCCTTTAGGTATTTATATTCGATTCAATCTACTGATTTTCATCAACCATACTAGGATAACACATTTTTTTTGTAAAGTAAAGTTACTTGACAAAAAAAATGAAAAAATTAAAAGGTCATCAACCGAATTAATCGAAATTTTCTGAAAATTCAAGAATTTTCTTCTGTTCATTGCTTTTAAAATGTGCTATAATAGTAAAAACTGAAATGGGAGGGAACAAATGACTGAATTAGATAAACGTCATCGCAGTAGCATTTATGACAGTATGGTAAAATCGCCAAACCGTGCTATGCTTCGTGCGACTGGTATGACAGATAAGGATTTTGAAACACCGATTGTTGGGGTTATTTCGACTTGGGCGGAAAATACACCATGTAACATCCACTTGCATGATTTTGGGAAATTAGCCAAAGAAGGTGTCAAATCGGCAGGTGCTTGGCCTGTGCAGTTTGGGACTATCACTGTAGCGGATGGGATTGCCATGGGAACGCCTGGTATGCGTTTCTCTTTGACATCTCGTGATATCATTGCAGACTCAATCGAGGCGGCTATGGGAGGCCACAACGTGGATGCCTTCGTCGCTATCGGTGGCTGTGACAAGAACATGCCTGGTTCTATGATTGCCATTGCTAATATGGATATCCCAGCTATTTTCGCCTATGGTGGAACGATTGCACCGGGAAATCTTGATGGCAAAGACATTGACTTGGTTTCTGTTTTTGAGGGTATCGGAAAATGGAATCACGGTGATATGACGGCTGAGGACGTGAAACGTCTTGAATGTAATGCCTGCCCTGGCCCTGGTGGCTGTGGTGGTATGTATACTGCTAATACCATGGCGACAGCTATCGAAGTTCTCGGTATGAGTTTGCCAGGTTCATCCTCTCACCCAGCTGAATCAGCTGATAAGAAAGAAGATATCGAAGCAGCAGGACGTGCTGTTGTTAAGATGCTGGAACTTGGTCTCAAACCATCAGATATCTTGACTCGTGAAGCCTTTGAAGATGCTATCACTGTAACTATGGCTCTCGGTGGTTCTACAAATGCCACTCTTCACTTGCTTGCCATTGCCCATGCTGCCAATGTTGACTTGTCTCTTGAGGACTTCAATACAATCCAAGAACGTGTGCCTCACTTGGCCGACTTGAAACCATCTGGTCAGTATGTCTTCCAAGACCTCTACGAAGTCGGTGGTGTGCCTGCGGTTATGAGATATCTCTTGGCAAATGGATTCCTTCACGGAGATCGTATCACATGTACTGGTAAGACTGTTGCTGAGAACTTAGCTGACTTTGCAGACCTCACACCAGGTCAAAAAGTCATCATGCCACTTGAAAATCCAAAACGTGCAGATGGTCCGCTTATCATCTTGAACGGGAATCTTGCCCCTGACGGTGCGGTTGCCAAGGTATCAGGTGTTAAAGTGCGTCGTCACGTTGGTCCAGCTAAGGTATTTGACTCAGAGGAAGATGCTATTCAGGCCGTTCTGACAGATGAAATCGTTGATGGCGATGTAGTCGTTGTTCGTTTCGTTGGACCTAAAGGTGGTCCTGGTATGCCTGAGATGCTGTCACTTTCATCAATGATTGTTGGTAAAGGTCAAGGAGATAAGGTTGCCCTCTTGACAGACGGCCGTTTCTCTGGTGGGACTTATGGTCTGGTTGTTGGACATATCGCTCCTGAAGCTCAGGATGGTGGACCAATTGCCTACCTCCGTACAGGCGATATCGTTACGGTTGACCAAGATACTAAAGAAATTTCTATGGCCGTATCTGAAGAAGAACTTGAAAAACGCAAGGCAGAAACAACCTTGCCACCGCTTTACAGTCGTGGTGTCCTCGGTAAATATGCCCATATCGTATCATCTGCTTCACGCGGAGCCGTGACAGACTTCTGGAATATGGACAAGTCAGGTAAAAAATAAACTTAAAAAGCAAGCCAACTTCGGCTTGCTTTTTTTCATCTTCAAAAGTAATTTTCCTGCTTAACGAGGTGGCAGTCCAAGGGCAATACGGCCGTAGCGACTGATTCGTGTGATCTTCCAAGCAGGCGACCAGGTAACTTCAACCTTGACATCTTCGATACCCTCGATTTGTTTCAGACCTGCCACGATTTCGATAGGTAGGCTTTCGGCGCAATCACAGGCGGTGTCGGTGAAGGTCATGACAATCTTGCAGAGCCCAGTTTCATCCAGATTGATTTCATAAATCAGCCCTAGATTGTACACATCCAATTCCACATCTGTATCAAAAACCTTCTCTAGTTTTTCGATAATTTGGTCTTTCAAGGCCAAAGCACGGTCATTGATTTTGATATCGTCTCTCATTACAGTCCCTCCACGTGATAAATATCCTCTATTTTCTCATAATTCTGACAATTTGGCAAGTTTTTGATGAATTTTCTGAAAAAATATGATAATATAAAGAAAACACTGAATCAAGGGGAAGCCTATGGAGCAGATTGGAAAAGTCTTTAGACAATTACGAGAGTCAAGAAATATCTCGCTGAGACAAGCAACTGGGGGACAATTTTCGCCGTCTATGTTATCTCGCTTTGAAACAGGTCAGAGTGAGCTTTCGGTGGAAAAGTTCTTATTTGCCCTAGAAAATATATCTGCTAGTGTAGAGGAAATTCTCTTTCTGGCGAGAGGTTTTCAGTATGATACAGATTCTGAGTTGAGAAAAGAAATCATAGATGTCTTGGATCCAAAGAATATAGCTCCGCTTGAGGACTTGTATCGCAGGGAGTATCAAAAGCATGCCCATTCTCACAATAAACAGAAACATATTCTAAATGCCATTATTATCAAGTCTTATATGAAGAGCATGGATGAAAGGGTAGAGTTAACAGCAGAGGAAGGGAAAGTCCTTCATGACTACTTGTTTTCTACTGAGATTTGGGGAATTTATGAACTCAATTTGTTCTCGGTCAGTTCTCCATTCTTATCTGTTGCTCTTTTTACTAGATATGTACGAGAAATGGTCCGCAAATCCGATTTTCTAATGGAAATGTCTGGTAATCGAAACCTGTTTCACACCATGCTATTGAATGGTTTTTTAGCCAGCATTGAATGTGAAGAATTTACCAATGCCTCTTATTTTAAACGTGTCATCAAAGAGCATTTCTACAAGGAAAATGAGACCTATTTCCGAATTGTCTATTTGTGGGCGGAAGGTCTTCTTGATAGCAAGCAAGGCAGAGTCAAGGAAGGGCAGAAAAAGATGGAAGATGCTGTCCGTATTTTTGAGATGCTCGGCTGTAACAAATCTGCCGAATATTATAGAAATACGACCGATTGTTGAATATTTGCAAACTAAGAAAATGATTTGAAATTTTAAGCGATAGCACTTTTGACCTCTTTTAGGTCACTAGAGAAGTTCTATCGTTTTTTTTAACTCATTTTTTTGTTGCATATATTCAAAAGTTTTTCCTCTAGAATTTCTAAGTGCTATACTATAGTCATACTTTACATAAGAACTTCGAACAAGAAGGGAGATTACCTATGAAATTATTGTTTAGAAATCACGCTTATCGTCTCTTGACTTTGTCACGATTTTTTAATGCTTTTGGTGCTTCGATTTTCAACCTGGTATTTATCGTCTATGCATCAACCCTGCCACAAGCATCTTTTGCTGTTGCTATGGCGAATATTGTCATGCTTCTTCCGACTCTCTTTACAGTTTTTGTAGGGATTCGGGCAGATTACACGAGGGACAAGGTCAAATGGATGGTCTATAGCGGTTTGTTTCAGGCGGTTTTATTTTTTCTGGCAGCCCTAGTTGTTCAGCAAGCTAGTTTATTTGCCTTTTCTAGCCTGTGTTTGATCAATGTCATTAGTGATGTTATCAGTGATTTTGCAGGTGGCTTGCGCATGCCTCTTATTAAGGAAAAAGTAGCTGAAGATGATCTGATGGAGGCTTATTCTTTTTCCCAGTTCATCACCTATATTTCAGCCATTGGTGGTCAAGCTTTCGGAGTCTGGCTCTTAGGGCTATCGGTCAATAATTTTTCTCTCGTTGCGGGAATCAATGCCTGTTTTTTCCTAGTATCAGCCGTTATCCTCTTTTTAGGAAAAAGCAAATTGAGACTGTCGATTTCATCCGCTGATGGTGAATCACTAAAAAATGAGAAGCTTTCTATCAAAGAGCAGTTCCTAACAATTTACCGAAATTTACGCCTTGTTTTTCTTAAAGGTGGACAGAAAAACTTTGGTTTCATGATCTTTGCTGTCTTGCTTATCAATGCCTTAGGTGGCGCTCTAGGAAGCGTTTATAACATCTTCTTTTTGAGCCATTCTCTCTTGAATTTTTCTTACACAGAGGCACTATTTATCGAGCAAGTCTGTGTTTTATTAGCAATTATCATCAGTAGCCTTACGGGAAATGATTATTTTGGGAAGCAGTCCTTGCCTAGATTGATGATGTGGGTGACATTAGGAGTCAGTCTAGTTGGTCTGGCTAACTTATTCAATCAAGTCGTGCTTGGTTTGCTATTTCTCTGTTCAACTCTGTATGTGTCTGGTAAAGTTCCACCAAAGATTAATGCCATGCTCCTGAAAAATCTAGCTCCAGAGGTTCTAGCTCGTACCAGTAATTTTTTGGGTTTATTGTTTACCTTATCAGTACCTCTTGGTACAGCCTGTTTTTCACTTGTAGCTGTATGGAATATACAGTTGACTTGGATGCTATTTGTTGCTCTCTCCTTGATAGCTATTCTTTTGACAATCCTTAATCTCAAAAATGATATCTAATACTCTTCGAAAATCAAATTCAAACCATGTCAACGTCGCCTTGCCGTAGGTATATGTAACTGACTTCGTCAGTCTTATCTGTTACCTCAAAACAGTGTTTTGAGCAACCTGCGGCTAGTTTCCTAGTTTGCTCTTTGATTTTCATTGAGTATAAATCCTAATTTTTTTCTTACTGTTTTAATCCCCCTATTTATGGTAAAATAAGACTATTAAGTTTAAAGAGGATCCCCTATGAAATTACAAAAACCAAAAGGAACGCAGGATATTTTACCTGCTGAATCTGCCAAATGGCAGTACGTTGAGGGCTTCGCCCGTGAGATTTTCAAGCGCTACAACTATGCAGAAGTGCGCACGCCTATTTTTGAGCATTACGAGGTCATCAGTCGCTCTGTCGGAGATACGACCGATATCGTAACCAAGGAAATGTACGACTTCTATGACAAGGGTGACCGCCATATTACCCTCCGCCCAGAAGGAACAGCGCCCGTTGTCCGTTCCTATGTGGAAAATAAACTCTTCGCCCCAGAAGTGCAAAAGCCAAGTAAGTTCTACTACATGGGCCCTATGTTCCGTTATGAGCGTCCACAGGCAGGGCGCTTGCGCCAATTCCACCAGATTGGTGTTGAGTGTTTTGGATCTAGCAATCCAGCTACTGATGTGGAAACCATCGCGATGGCAGCTCATTTCCTGAAAGAAATCGGCATCCAAGGTGTCAAATTGCACCTCAACACTCTTGGAAATCCTGAGAGTCGTGCGGCCTACCGTCAAGCCTTGATTGACTATTTGACACCGCTCAAGGAGACCTTGTCTAAGGATAGCCAACGTCGTTTGGAGGAAAATCCTCTTCGTGTCTTGGACTCTAAAGAAAAAGAAGACAAGGTAGCAGTAGAGAATGCACCTTCTATCTTGGACTTCCTTGATGAAGAAAGTCAAGCTCATTTTGATGCTGTGCGTCAGATGTTGGAGAATCTTGGAGTAGACTATATCATCGATACCAATATGGTGCGTGGTCTGGACTACTACAACCACACCATTTTCGAGTTTATCACTGAGATTGAGGGCAATGACCTGACAGTCTGTGCGGGTGGTCGCTATGATGGTTTGGTTGCTTACTTTGGTGGCCCTGAAACTGCTGGATTTGGTTTTGGACTTGGTGTAGAGCGCCTACTTCTCATTCTTGAAAAGCAAGGTGTGGCTCTCCCTATTGAAAACGCCCTAGATGTCTATATCGCAGTCTTGGGAGACGGAGCAAATGTCAAGGCCTTGGAATTGGTACAAGCTCTTCGCCAACAAGGTTTCAAAGCAGAGCGTGATTACCTCAACCGTAAGCTCAAAGCTCAGTTCAAATCAGCCGATGTCTTTGCGGCTAAGACCCTCATCACCTTAGGAGAGAGTGAAGTCGAAAGTGGACAAGTGACGGTCAAGAACAACCAAACCCGAGAAGAAGTGCAAGTGTCACTTGAGACAATCAGCCAAAACTTCTCAGAAATCTTTGAAAAACTAGGATTTTAATGATAGATAAAGTGGTCAGGAACCTACTCCTGACCTTTTTCTTTTGCAAAATGACAAAAATCATAAACTTTTTGACAAATATGCTTGTCAAAAAGAAAAAGATGTGTTACAATAAATTCAAGTTAAGAAATAGGAAGCAGAAAGGAGCTATGATGTGGGCATTAGGATTTGTACCTCTTGTGATTATGTATTATATCTACCATTCCCAAAAGGTCAAGAAACTGGAGAATAAAATCAAAAGAATTGAGCAAAAACAGAAAGGAAATATAGAAATGTCAAGAATTTTAAAAGAATTGATTGGGAAAAAACCAACAATCGTTGGACAAGTGTTTGGAACAGACAACTGGGAAGTTGTGGATGTTGATGAGGAATGGGTCAAGCTACGCCGTGTTGATAAAAAGGGAAAAGAAAAATTCAAGTTGCAACGTATTGAGGATATCCAAACCGTTGAATTTGACGGAGAGTAGGTGTGTAACATGCAACTAAAAAATCGTCTAAAAGAGCTGCGGGCTCGCGATGGCCTCAATCAAACCGAACTAGCCAAGCTAGCAGAGGTTTCTAGACAGACCATTAGCCTATTAGAACGGGACGAATACACCCCGTCCGTTGTGATTGCCTTGAAAATATCTCAGATTTTCAACGAAACAGTCGAATCGGTATTTCGCTTGGAGGAGGACGAGTGATGAATAAGTTTAAAGTGATTTATTATGTAGTGGTCACAGCTCTATTAGTCAGCGTGCTTCTATTGATTGGGATAGACTTAGGCTGGTTTAATCCATATCAAAGTAACCAATTTATTTGGGCCTACTTTGTCCTCATCCCAGTAATTGAATGGATTGAAAAGAAATCCAAAAATCTAGCAAGTGAAAAAGGAGAATGAATATGAAAAAGAATAAGAAAGGTGGCTTGTTATTTTTAATGTCTATTGTCTTGGGAGGTTTCTTGTACATATTTGTAGATATGTTGAAGGCTGGTGCCGAATCCCACGGAATTATGTTAGATGTAAAAATCTTGATACCATGGATATCAGCTATTTGTTTACTGATAGGTTTCATTAGCATTCTTTTGACGTTCAATTTCTTAAAGAAAAGCAGAAAATTTCACTCCTTGTATCAAGAGGAAATGGATGATGATCTGAATGAAACCTATTATGTGCAGATGTATCGGAATCTCGAGTTTGGAACTATTGCTTTTAATAGTGCAAGCGTAGCGATTTTATTGGCTCTCTTCATTTCAGGAAGTGAAGTAATTGTACTCGATATAAGCCATATAACCTTATCCCTTTCCTTTTTGGGGTTAGTGTTAGTTTTAAATGCTCAAAAATATCTTTTTAAGACCATTGCTATTGTTCGTCAGTTTGATTTGGCATTTTTCTCTACACCAAAGGATGTCATGGACTTTATCAATTCTTACGATGAAGGGGAGCGCCAGGCTAATTTGGAACAGAGTTTTCGGATTTTATTCCAATTACATCAGTATGTCTTGCCAACCTTGTACTTTCTGATTGCTCTCTTTTCCTTACTGACAGGAGAGATTCAGCTACTAGCTTTCGTACTTGTCGGAGCCATCCATGTTTATATCAATGTGATGCAGTTACCTATGGTAAAACGCTATTTCAAATAAAGGAGTTTCTATGATTCGTGTTGAAAATGTAAGCAAAAGTTTTGGGAGCAAAAAAGCTCTTCATCAGATTTCTTTTGAGATTAAGGAGGGTGAAATCTTTGGTTTTCTTGGCCCTTCTGGCTCAGGTAAAACAACCATGATCAATGTCTTAACAGGACAGTTGGCTGCAGATCAAGGTAAAACAGTTTTGTTAGGCAAGAATTCTCAAGATTTAACCTCAAATGATTTGGAACAAATTGGTATTGTTAGTGATGGCAGTGGTTTTTATGAAAAGATGAGTCTTTATAAAAATCTTCTCATCTATGCTAAGTTATATGGCCTCAAGGCAGATAGAGTAGTTCAGGTGCTTCAACAGGTTGGATTGGCAGATGCTAAAGATATTATTGCAGAAAAGTTATCTACTGGAATGAAACAACGAATGTTCTTGGCTCGTGCCCTTCTGAATGCTCCTAAGATTCTCTTTCTAGATGAGCCAACCAGTGGCTTAGACCCTACAACATCTAAGATGATTCATACCCTACTTCAAGAATTAAAGCAGGCGGGGACAACTATCTTTCTGACCACGCATGATATGAATGAAGCAACTCTGCTTTGTGATCGCTTATCTCTTTTGAATAAGGGTAACCTAATAGAGTATGGAAGTCCGCAAGATATCATCCAGAAGTACCATGTGGATAAGAAAGTACGTGTGGTTTATAACGACGGACGAGAACAGATAGTTCCATTTGATGAATTACCACATTTAGACACGACAGATTTGATGGTGGTTCACTCTTGTGAGCCAACTTTAGAAGAAATCTTTATCAGATTGACAGGAGAAAAGTTAGATGTTTAGAAAATTAAATGCCCTACTATGGTTAAGATTACAAGTTCTTATCAGCAATTCAACTTTGTTGGCGACTCTATTGTTGCCTTTTGGACTGGCTGTTCTATATAATGAGTTCTTAAACAAGAGTGGAGAATTGAGTACGTATTTCCTTTCTATGAGTTTGACGATGGTCTTGAGCATGGGAAGTGGTTATATGGTATCGATTATGATGGCAGAAGATAAGGAAAAGCGCAATCTTAAATCACTCATCCTAAGTGGTGTGACAGCAACAGAATATACTTTCAGTATGCTCATTCTCCCTCTGTTGATTATGTTGCTTGGAATGATTTTACTACCAATCTATTTTAAAGTGGATGTATCAGGTTACTTATTGGCCTATGTTATCTATTTGGTCTTAGCAGCTATTAGTGTTATTTTTCTCAACCTTCTAATCGGTGCAGTGTCAGATACTCAGTCTAAAGCGCAAGTTTATAGTATGTTTCCTGTGTTTATCGTCTCTTTTTTACCCATAATTGCTCTTCAAAATGATACGCTTCAGAAAGTGTTGGATTACTCTTTTATTGGTCCAATTGTAAATCTTTTAAATAAAAAAGGTGGGGAAATATCTTTTTCTAATATCGGTATGTTACTTGCCTGGGTACTTGTGTTAGGAATAGCAAACCTCTTTGTATTGAAAAACAGCTATAAAGCAAGATAGGAGTTATCAATGAAATTACTTAAAAATCTTGGCTGGTTTCTTCTAGCCCTTCTATCCTTTTTCTTTGGTTATGGCTTTATTCAGGGGCTCGCGACTACGTCGCTTGCCTTAGGCGCGTCACCTTATGCTGTTACCTTACTTTATGTGGCCTTGGCTGGAGTTTATGTGTACGGCATTTATAAATGGTACCAGAAAGGCCCTGTCCATATTGAGAAGAGTGGCTTCAACCGATTTATTTGGCTTCCTGCTCTGGTTTGGTTCTTATCTCTGCTTGTCCAGTTTTTCTTGCCAGATGATCCTTCGGTAAATCAACAAATGGCGACAGACTTGACCTTGGCTCAGCCACTCTTCTCCTTCTTTGCGGTCGTTATTTTTGCTCCTTTGACGGAAGAACTTATCTTTAGAGGGATGTTAGCACGCTACCTCTTTCCTAAGCAGGACAATAGTAAACAAACTCTAATTTTTCTTCTGGTAACTAGTGTTCTGTTTGCCTTGATTCATTTCCCAGGAGATGTGCAACAATTTTTAGTTTATACTAGTCTTGGTTTTAGCTTGGGCTTGGCTTATATTAGCAGAAAAGGTCTGGTCTACAGTATTTCTCTCCACGCTTTGAATAATTTAGTCAGCTTTTTGATGATTCTCATGCTATAATAGAGTCAGGAGGTCACATGAAACGAGTAATTTTATTAGCAGTGATTCAAGCAGTTGTTCTATTTTTCATCATTGGGGCGCTAGCTTATGCCTTTAAGGGCGATTTCTTCTACAACTATCTAGCAGTTGTCTTTGCCCCTATTGCAGGTGTCTTGCGCTTTGGGACAGCTTACACGACGGAAATCGTCTTGCCTAGAAAGGCAGCTGAAATCGCTGAAAAGCGCAAAGCAGGCAACAATTCAAAATAAAAGAGTCCGATGAAGTTCATCGGATTTTTGTATTGGCGTTAATTTTTAGAGTCTTCACTTGATTTTTAAAGACTGGCAAACTTTTCTGATGATTTTCATGAAGAGCCTGCGCTTTTATGGTAAAATAGTAACAGAATAAAAGAGGAGAGAAAACATGAAACGTAGTATGTATGCTGGTCGTGTTCGTGAGGAACACATCGGACAAGAAATGACCTTGAAAGGATGGGTTGGCCGTCGTCGTGACCTTGGTGGTTTGATTTTTATCGACCTTCGTGACCGTGAAGGAATCATGCAGTTGGTTATCAACCCTGAAAAAGTATCTGCAGAGGTCATGGCAACAGCTGAGAGCCTTCGTAGCGAATTTGTTATCGAGGTGACTGGACAGGTCGCTGCGCGTGAGCAAGCTAATGATAAGTTACCAACTGGTGCGGTTGAGTTAAACGTGACAGCTCTGACAGTGCTTAATACAGCTAAGACAACCCCATTTGAGATTAAGGATGGCATTGAGGCCAATGACGATACACGTTTGCGTTACCGTTACCTTGACCTTCGTCGTCCAGAAATGTTGGAAAATCTTAAACTTCGTGCTAAGGTGACCCACTCTATCCGCAACTACTTGGATGAGTTGGAGTTTATCGACGTGGAGACACCATTCCTTTCTAAGTCAACGCCAGAAGGGGCGCGTGACTATTTGGTGCCATCTCGTGTTAATAAAGGGCATTTTTACGCTCTTCCTCAAAGTCCACAAATCACGAAACAGCTCTTGATGAATGCTGGTTTTGACCGTTACTACCAAATCGTTAAATGTTTCCGTGACGAGGACTTGCGTGGTGACCGCCAGCCTGAGTTCACACAGGTTGACTTGGAAACATCTTTCCTTACTGAGCAAGAAATCCAAGATATCACAGAAGGTTTGATTGCGCGCGTGATGAAAGAAACTAAAGGCATCGAAGTGACGCTTCCATTTCCTCGTATGAAATATGATGATGCTATGGCTCTTTACGGTTCTGACAAGCCAGATACCCGTTTTGACATGTTGCTTCAGGACCTGACAGCAGTAGTCAAAGGTGTAGACTTTAAAGTCTTTTCAGAAGCACCTGCTGTAAAAGCAATTGTGGTCAAAGGAGCTGCGGACAACTATTCACGTAAAGACATCGACAAGATGACCGAAGTAGCCAAACAGTATGGTGCCAAAGGTCTTGCTTGGGTCAAGGTGGTTGATGGAGAATTAAACGGACCAGTTGCCAAGTTCTTGACTAGCATCCAAGCAGAATTGACAACAGCGCTTGCTCTTGAAGATAAGGACTTGGTTCTCTTTGTGGCGGATACGCTTGAAGTGGCCAATGCAACTCTTGGTGCCCTTCGTGGACGTATTGCCAAAGAGCTTGGCTTGATTGATAACGATAAATTCAACTTCCTTTGGGTAGTTGACTGGCCAATGTTTGAATGGTCTGAAGAAGAAGGCCGTTACATGAGCGCCCACCATCCATTTACTCTACCACAGGAAGAGACTGCTCACGAATTAGAAGGTGATTTGGCGAAGGTTCGTGCCATTGCTTACGATATTGTCTTGAACGGTTATGAGCTTGGTGGTGGTAGCCTTCGTATCAACCAAAAAGACCTTCAAGAACGTATGTTCAAGGCTCTTGGTTTCTCAGCCGAAGAAGCAAATGACCAATTTGGCTTCCTTCTTGAAGCCATGGACTATGGTTTCCCACCACACGGTGGTTTGGCTATCGGGCTTGACCGATTTGTCATGCTTTTAGCAGGGGAAGAAAATATCCGTGAAGTTATTGCCTTTCCTAAGAACAACAAGGCAACTGACCCAATGACACAAGCTCCTTCAACAGTAGCTCTCAAACAACTAGAGGAACTCAGCTTACAAATAGAAGAAGATGAAACAAGCAAAACGAATTAAGCGGTGGCGCTATTATCTGCGCCGCTTTGCTTATCAGATAAAAATTTTACGTGTCTTACAAAGCATCTCTCGGGAAAAATATGATGAGAAGATTTCGGCCTCTCTGGTCTATGGTTTTTTATCAGCAGTAGCGGTCAATTTCTTTTTCCAACCAGGGCATGTGTATTCGAGTGGTGCGACAGGTCTGGCACAGATTATCTCTGCCTTGAGTAATCATTGGTTTGGTTTTCATATCCCGATTTCGCTAACCTTCTACGCCATTAATTTTCCTTTGATGGTCTTGGCTTGGTATCAGATTGGCCATAAGTTCACCGTCTTTACCTTTATCACAGTATCCATGAGTTCCTTCTTTATCCAGTTTGTCCCTGTGGCAACCTTGACGGAGGATCCCATTATCAATGCCCTTTTTGGGGGTGTTGTCATGGGCTTGGGGATTGGTTTTGCTCTTCGAAACAATATCTCCAGTGGGGGAACGGATATCGTCAGCCTGACCATTCGCAAGAAAACAGGGAGGAATGTCGGTAGTATTTCTTTCTTGGTCAATGGGACTATCATGCTGATAGCAGGCTTGACCTTTGGTTGGGAATACGCTCTCTACTCTATGATTACCATCTTTGTCTCTAGCCGTGTCACAGACGCTGTCTTTACCAAGCAAAAACGGATGCAGGCCATGATTGTGACCAATCATCCAGAGAAGGTAATTGAAAAAATCCATAAAAAATTGCACCGCGGTGCAACCATGATCCACGATGCAGAAGGAACCTATAATCACGAAAGAAAGGCAGTTTTAATCACTGTCATTACACGTGCAGAGTTTAATGAATTTAAACAGATTATGAAACAGGTGGATCCAAGCGCCTTTGTCTCTGTCTCGGAGAATGTTCATATTTTGGGACGGTTCGTTGAAACAGATAATTAGTGATCAAAAAAACCAGCTCGAGCTGGTTTTTATTTTTCGATAATTTTGTGGGCAATCAACTGGCGATAACAAATTTGTTTATTGCTTTTAGCATCATTGATGATCTGGAGAATAGTTTCAAAGGAAACACGACCAAGCTCCAAACTATTGATATCGACATAGGCTGCCAAGTTGAGCTTGGGATTGACTGAGTCGAAGCTGAGGACAGGGACATCCAGTTGGTGTTTTGCGATGTAATCACAGACCCCTGCAGCAAGGAGACTATCAATGGTAATAATAGCGTCAATATTTGGATCGTGTTTGAAGAGAAGTCTACTAAAGCGATAACCATTATCTTCAAGAAATTCAGTAGCAAAGTAAGTCAGATTAGTATCGAGAGGAAGTTGGTATTGTTTTAGAGCTAGCTCGTAACCTGTCAGACGGTCTTGTGTTACGAAGAGTCGCTTAGTACCTCCGATAAAGGCAATTCGCTTGCATCCTTTTTTGATGAAATACTCTGTCGCATCAAAACCAGCTTGGACATTGTCATTATCGACAAGTGGAATGAAGGGAGATAGAGATTTACCTAAGATAAGGAAAGGAAATTGCTCGTCTGCTACTAACTTAACCAAAGGGTCCTCTTCTTGGGCATAGAGGAAAATCAAACCATCTACACGCTTACCATAGACCATCTGAGAAATAGCTTTAAGACGCTCTTTGGCATCTTTACCTGTCGCGATCTGAATGGCGTAGTGGTTTTCAGAGGCGACTTGGGCGATACCACGGAGGACAGATGGGAAGAAAGGATTTTGATAGAAGGCGTCTGAGTCGTCAGGAAGCACCAAGCCGATAACTTGGGTATAACTGCTTACCAAACTACGAGCGTTGAGGTTGGGGTGGTAATTGAGCTCCTTCATAGCCTTACGAACACGTTTTTTTGTTTCGTCGCTAATGGTTGATTTGTTTTGAATAACACGGGTTACGGTTGAAGGCGAAACACCAGCAGCCTTGGCCACATCTTTAATCGTAACGGGCATAAAAATCTCCTATTTATGGTAATCTGGATCACGGAAATGCGTTTTATAAAAGATAGTGACCAGATACAGAACAAAAAGAATGTTTTGTACAGTGATGAGGTTTGACATATTTTGGCCAAAGAGTCCCAAAATAAGTGTAATCAGAGTTGGTAATCCTAAACAGTTCAAGATAAAATGGTAGCACTCTTTAAAGGTCCTAAATGAAAAGAGGCGTGATTTCTTAGTGATATAAAGGAGAAGACTCGCTCCTAGAGAGACGATAAAGAAATTCAAACCAAAGAGGAAGCTCGCACCGAGAACTAGAAAGAGACTGATATAGACACGATTCTGCTGGTACCAGTCTTTAGAAATGGCTTGGGTCAAGCTGTCTTTACTTTTGAAACTCTCAGTCTCAATCGCTCGGTAAGAGACACGGGTCAGTTCTTTACTTTCTTTGCTGATGACTAGCTCATTCGTATCGAAATGCAGTTGCAAGTCCTTAGGTAATTCCTTGCTTTGACTTGGACCGATCACAATAGAAGGCTCTTGACTAGCTGTTCCAGTATAAGTTAATTTACCATCAACAATTGTAGCGTGTTCAGAGAGATCCTGGACAACCTTATCTGTCAATGGTTCATAGACATTATCGATAAAGGTTTCTAGCGGATAAGTCTCCTGTGAGCTGTTTTGGATGGCAATAGGTACCATAGATAAGCTGATAAGGAAGATACTGGTAAAGAGAAGCTGAAACCAGTTGAGTCCGAAACGTTTGGACAGGGGCTTACGAAATCCCCAAATACTTGAAAAATATGAAAATGGATATGGAAGCATTTGTATCTTTCTAAAAGGTGTTTTCTATATGAGTATTATTATATAGAGAAATGTACTTTATTTCAAGTCTAGGAGACAAATTGCTTGCTACAAGGATAGTTTTACAGTAACAAGTTTTAAAATGAAAAAGGGTGGCGGGGATAAATTATCCCTTGTCGCCACCACTTGTAAGTCCTGAAACAAAGTTCTTTTGTAGGAAGAAGAAGAGAATACAGATTGGAAGGGCAATGAGGATAGCACCTGCTGAGAAGTAGGCAATCTTCAAGTTTTTCACATTGCTAACGAAGGTTTGGAGACCTACGGCAACAGTAAAGTATTCTTTCTCACGAAGCAAGAAACTAGAAAGGATATAGTCTCCAAAAGGTCCCATGAAGGCCCAGAGAGCTTGTACGGCAACCATTGGGCGAACAAGTGGAAGAACAATTTGCCAGAAGCGGCGGAAGTGTCCTGCACCGTCTAGTTTTGCAGATTCGTCTAGAGACATTGGCACTGTATCGAAGTAGCCTTTCATGAGCCAAGCATTCATCGGGATACCACCACCAACGTAGAGGAAGATGAGGAACCAGCTGTGGTTAAGGGCGTTCAACATAAGTGCCATAACGAAGAAGGCAGTCAAAGCGGCCATTGTTGGCACCATTTGGATAATCAAGAAGAAGACCAAACTTTGTTTACGAGCCAAGAAGTTGTAACGGCTGTAAGCATAACCAGCAAGTACGATAATACTTGTTTGAACAGCCATAGTAATTAAGGCGATAATCAAAGTGTTGAGATACCAAGTACCGTATAGGGTTTCAGTAAAGAGTCCTTTAAAGTTATCAAAATTGAAGTCGATGTTAGTATCGAGTTTAAAGGCCGCGACGTTACCTGCTTTAAAGGCTGACATGATGGTAATCAAAAGTGGATAGATAATCACGATTGATAGGCCAATTAAGTAGAGGTAAGTAAGGGTTTGAGTCAGTCTACGTTTGAGTTTAATTGAGTTATTCATCTTAGACGTCCTCCATATCAAATGCGTGTAGTTTCTTGAATGCGATCATAGAGATTGAGATGACAATGATAGAAATAATCAAGGTAACAGCTGCCGCCATTGAGTATTGAGGTGATGTACCTGTTGTCAAGCGGTAGATCCATGAGATCAAGATATCAGTTGAACCAGCTCCCCCTCCGACAGTACCAGGTCCTCCACCATTGAAGAGGTACATGATAGAGAAGTTGTTAAAGTTGAAGGTGTATTGGCTAATCAAAGTAGGTGCTGCAACAGCCAAGATCATTGGGAAAGTGATGTTGCGGAATTTTTGCCAAGCATTGGCACCGTCAATATAAGCTGCTTCGTAAAGGTCGTTAGGAATAGATTGCAAGATACCCAAAGTCAAAACGTAGATATATGGGAATCCAAGCCAGCCTTGCATCATAATCAAGGCAACCTTAGTCCAAGTTGGGTCTGTTTTCCAAGGAATAAGCGCCCCATCAAGGAAAGGAAGAACCTTAGCAAAGAGAGGGATAACTTGGGTATTGATTGCTCCAACACTATCGTTAAACATGTTTGAGAATGTCAAGATAGTGATGAAGGCTGGGACAGCCCAAGGAAGAAGGAAAATAACACCAAAGATACGTTTTCCTTTGATAAATGGTTGGTTAGCAATGATAGCTGTGAAGATACCGATGACGATCTGTAAAGTTGAGGCAGCCAAAGCCCAGATGATAGTCCAAGAAAGAACGGCACCAAAGGCAGAACGGAAGGTACTCAAACTCCAGATGTTCGTAAAGTTGGTCAAACCAACCCAGTCCAACAATTTGTTTGGTGGCAAGTGCTGGAAGTCATAGTTGGTAAAGGCGATCATCAAGGTTACGATAACCGGGAATATAATCGCAAAAGTCATGGCAACATAAGATGGAATGATCAAGAGGTAAGGGAAACCATTTTCATAGATTCCTTTGATCATTTCTTTAAAGGTAAGTGCTACTGGTATGCCATTGTTAATGTGTTTGGCAGTTGTATGTGCATCTTTGATATTTGCGAAATAAAAGAGTACATAAACAACTACAAAGATTAAATGGAAGGCACCACGAATCAGCATAAAGAGGGAATTATCACGACCTGGTTTGTCACCAAGAGTGATGAGATTGCTCAATTCAGGGGCTGCAAGTGCTAGGAAGTAAAGGACAAATACGATGGTTACACCAAGGAATATAAAACCTTTGGATTTTTGTTTATTGTAAATCTGTCCTAACCCAGGAATGATAGACAGCAGAGCTGCTTTACTAGGTTGTTGCTTTTCCATAATAACTCCTTTCATAGGATACTGGTTTCTAATTAAAACCTAAACTATATATGTTTTCTATTGATAAATTCAAAGGGGGATTTGAATTCCACCCCCCTTGAACAAATTTTTTATTCACCAAATTTTTGTTTGATTGTTTCTTTGATCAATGTTACAGCGTCGTTAGCAGCTGTTTTCGCATCTTTCTTACCACTTACAGCATCAAAGAGCATAGTTTTCGCTGGATCCCAAACTGCAGACATTTGAGAGATATTTGGCATTGGTTGAGCGTTCTTGAACTGTTTGATAACAGCTGTTGTCAACTCATCATTTTTACCTTCAGCATATGTACGAGCTTCAGTGTTAGCTGGGATTTCGTTAGTTGTATCGTAGAAGGCTTTTTGTTCTTCAGTTGAAACAAGGAAGTCTACAAATTTTTGAGCGCCTTCAAGGTTCTTAGTGCTTGATGGGATAATCCAAGCTTTACCACCACCGAATGCAGCATATTCTTTTCCATTTGGAAGAGTTGGGATAGTTGCAACACCGTAGTTTACTTTAGCATCTTTAAAGGCTTGAGCTTTCCAAGGTCCGTCGATGATAGCAGCTGTTTTACCTTCTTGGAATTGAGTTTGGATTAAGTTGCCAGCACCTTCAGTATCTTGCATACCTTTAGGCCATTTTTCATACCAAGATTTAGCGTAGTTGATACCTGCGATAGAACCGTCGTTTGCAAGACCGATATCTTTAGCGTCTTTACCGTTTTGTCCGAATACGTAAGCACCGTTACCAGCAAGAAGTCCATATGCATAGTAGAAGTTTGTCCAGTCAGCTAGGAAAGCAGAAGTTTTTCCATCTTCTCCAGCGAAGGCATATTTGCTATCTTTAGCAAGGTTTTCTAAGTCAGCAAAAGTTTTTGGAGCTTCTTTTACCAAGTCTTTGTTGTAGTACATAACAAGTGACTCGATAACAGCAGGAGCACCGTAAACTTTACCATCAGCAGCTGTCACAAGAGATTTAGTTTTATCATCTGTTTTAGCACCGTCGCTCAATTTCACTTCTGAGAGTTGTCCGTCAGTACCAAGGCTACCTACACGGTCGTATGGAGCCATCATAACGTCAGCAGCTTGACCTGATTGGTTGTCAAGAGAAAGTTTGTCAAGCCCACCCATTTGGTCTCCTGTTTTGATGGTAACTTTTACGCCAGCTTCTTTTTCGTAAGCTTTTGCAGCTGATTCAGCAAAGGCTTTATATTGGTCTTCAACGTAGAAAGTGAGTTCTTTCGCTTCGGATGAACCAGAATCAGCAGGTTTATCAGCAGTTTTGCTTCCGCAAGCTACCAAAAGCAAGCTAGCAAGTGTAACAGTTCCAAGCACAGCAGCGCTCTTCATGAATTTAGATGACATAGTGTATTCCTCCTAAAGAATAACAAATTTTATAATGAGGAAACGCAAACGTTTTCCTTTATGGGATTAGTATAGCACAATCGGAAAGCGGTTGCAAGTGTTTTTTGTAAAAATTTTTAAAAAAATTGTGAAAAAAGTAAACGCTTCATCGTCATATAATAGTAGAAAATCCCAAAAATCGGTTTTGTTTTAAATTTAAAAAAAGTTGAGAAAACGATTGCCTAATTTACAAATGGAAAGCAGGGAGGATTCTCACTTTATTTTTGCTTAATGAGATAAGTGAAACCCGTATTCCTATTTTGTTTGTTTCCTGAAAGAATATATATACGAGTAAGAAGAAAAAATTTTAAAAAAATAATCAAAAAAGTTATCTAAAACCGCTTGCATTTATCAAGAAAATAAGCTATACTAGTAATAGCGCAAACGTTTGCGTTCATAAAAATGTAATATCTAACTATAAACACATGAGGTGCTTATTATGAAAAAACGTCAAAGTGGTGTGTTGATGCACATTTCTTCTCTTCCAGGAGCATACGGAATCGGATCATTTGGTAAAAGTGCTTACGACTTCGTTGATTTCTTGGTTCGCACAAAACAACGTTACTGGCAAATCCTTCCACTAGGAACAACTAGTTACGGAGACTCTCCTTACCAATCTTTCTCAGCCTTCGCAGGGAACACTCATTTTATCGATTTAGATATCTTGGTGGAACAAGGCTTGTTGCAAGCAAGTGACCTTGAAGGGGTTGACTTTGGTAGTGATGCGTCTGAAGTTGATTATGCGAAAATCTACTATGCACGTCGTCCTCTTTTAGAAAAAGCGGTAAAACGTTTCTTGGAAGTGGGAGATGTTAAAGATTTTGAGAAATTTGCTCAAGACAACCAATCATGGCTTGAACTCTTTGCAGAGTATATGGCTATCAAAGAGCATTTTGACAATCTTGCTTGGACTGAATGGCCAGATGCAGATGCTCGTGCTCGTAAAGCTTCAGTACTTGAAAGCTACCGTGAGCAATTGGCAGACAAGTTGGTTTACCACCGTGTGACTCAATATTTCTTCTTCCAACAATGGTTGAAATTGAAAGCTTACGCTAACGACAACCACATCGAAATCGTTGGGGACATGCCAATCTACGTAGCGGAAGATTCAAGCGATATGTGGGCAAATCCACATCTCTTCAAGACAGATGTCAACGGTAAGGCTACTTGCATCGCAGGATGCCCGCCAGATGAGTTTTCTGCAACTGGTCAGCTTTGGGGTAACCCAATCTATGACTGGGAAGCAATGGACAAAGACGGTTACAAATGGTGGATTGAACGCTTGCGTGAAAGCTTCAAAATCTACGACATCGTTCGTATCGACCACTTCCGTGGCTTCGAATCTTACTGGGAAATCCCTGCTGGTTCTGATACAGCAGCACCTGGTGAGTGGGTGAAAGGTCCTGGCTACAAGCTTTTTGCAGCTGTTAAGGAAGAACTTGGTGAGTTAAACATCATCGCAGAAGACCTTGGTTTCATGACAGACGAAGTTATCGAATTGCGTGAACGTACTGGCTTCCCAGGAATGAAGATTCTTCAATTTGCCTTCAACCCAGAAGACGAAAGCATCGATAGCCCACACTTGGCACCTGCTAACTCAGTTATGTACACAGGAACACACGATAACAATACGGTCCTTGGTTGGTACCGTAACGAGATCGATGATGCGACTCGTGAATACATGGCTCGCTACACTAACCGTAAAGAATACGAAACAGTGCCACATGCTATGCTTCGTACAGTCTTTTCATCAGTTAGCTTCATGGCAATCGCAACTATGCAAGATTTGCTAGAATTGGATGAGGCAGCTCGTATGAACTTCCCATCTACTCTTGGTGGAAACTGGTCTTGGCGTATGACTGAAGATCAATTGACACCAGTTGTCGAGGAAGGCTTGCTTGACTTGACAACAATCTATCGCCGAATCAATGAAAATTTGGTAGAATTAAAGAAATAATACAATATCAGGAGACACCTTAAACATGTTATCACTACAAGAATTTGTACAAAATCGTTACAATAAAACCATTGCAGAATGTAGCAATGAAGAGCTTTACCTGGCTCTTCTTAACTACAGCAAGCTTGCAAGTAGTCAAAAACCAGTTAACACTGGTAAGAAAAAAGTTTACTACATCTCAGCTGAGTTCTTGATTGGTAAACTTTTGTCAAACAACTTGATCAACCTTGGTCTTTACGACGATGTTAAAAAAGAACTTGCAGCTGCAGGTAAAGACTTGATTGAAGTTGAAGAAGTTGAATTGGAACCATCTCTTGGTAATGGTGGTTTGGGACGTTTGGCTGCCTGCTTTATCGATTCAATTGCTACTCTTGGTTTGAACGGTGACGGTGTTGGTCTTAACTACCACTACGGTCTTTTCCAACAAGTTCTTAAAAACAACCAACAAGAAACAATTCCAAATGCATGGTTGACAGAGCAAAACTGGTTGGTTCGCTCAAGCCGTAGCTACCAAGTGCCATTTGCTCACTTCACATTGACATCAACTCTTTACGATATCGATGTACCTGGTTACAAGACAGAAACTAAGAACCGCTTGCGTTTGTTTGACTTGGATTCAGTTGACTCTTCAATCATTAAAGACGGTATCAACTTTGACAAGACGGACATCGCTCACAACTTGACTCTTTTCCTTTACCCAGATGATAGTGACCGTCAAGGTGAATTGCTCCGTATCTTCCAACAATACTTCATGGTTTCAAACGGTGCGCAATTGATCATCGACGAAGCAATCGAAAAAGGAAGCAACTTGCATGACCTTGCTGACTACGCGGTTGTACAAATCAACGATACTCACCCATCAATGGTTATTCCTGAATTGATCCGTCTTTTGACTGCACGTGGTATTGAACTTGACGAAGCAATCTCAATCGTTCGTAACATGACTGCCTACACTAACCACACAATCCTTGCTGAAGCTCTTGAAAAATGGCCTCTTGAATTCTTGCAAGAAGTGGTTCCTCACTTGGTACCAATCATCGAAGAATTGGATCGTCGCGTGAAAGCAGAATACAAAGATCCAGCTGTTCAAATCATCGATGAGAGCGGACGTGTTCACATGGCTCACATGGATATCCACTACGGATACAGCGTTAACGGGGTAGCAGCGCTCCACACTGAAATCTTGAAGAACTCTGAATTGAAAGCCTTCTACGACCTTTACCCAGAAAAATTCAACAACAAAACAAACGGTATCACTTTCCGTCGTTGGCTCATGCATGCTAACCCAAGACTATCTCACTACTTGGATGAGATTATTGGAGAAGGTTGGCACCATGAAGCAGATGAGCTTGAAAAACTCTTGTCTTATGAAGACAAAGCAGCTGTCAAAGAAAAATTGGAAAGCATCAAGGCTCACAACAAACGTAAATTGGCTCGTCACTTGAAAGAACACCAAGGTGTGGAAATCAATACAAACTCTATCTTTGATATCCAAATCAAACGTCTTCACGAGTACAAACGCCAACAAATGAACGCTTTGTACGTGATCCACAAATACCTTGACATCAAAGCTGGTAACATCCCTGCTCGCCCAATCACAATCTTCTTTGGTGGTAAAGCAGCTCCAGCCTACACAATCGCTCAAGACATCATCCACTTGATCCTTTGCATGTCAGAAGTTATTGCTAACGATCCAGCAGTAGCTCCACACTTGCAAGTAGTTATGGTTGAAAACTATAACGTTACTGCAGCAAGCTTCCTTATCCCAGCATGTGATATCTCAGAACAAATCTCACTTGCTTCTAAAGAAGCTTCAGGTACTGGTAACATGAAATTCATGTTGAACGGAGCTTTGACTCTTGGTACTATGGACGGTGCTAACGTGGAAATCGCTGAGTTGGTTGGAGACGAAAATATCTACATCTTTGGTGAAGATTCAGAAACTGTTATCGACCTTTACGAAAAAGCAGCTTACAAATCAAGCGAATTCTACGCTCGTGAAGCTATCAAACCATTGGTTGACTTCATCGTTAGCGATGCAGTTCTTGCAGCTGGAAACAAAGAGCGCTTGGAACGTCTTTACAATGAATTGATCAACAAAGACTGGTTCATGACTCTTCTTGACTTGGAAGACTACATCAAAGTGAAAGAGCAAATGTTGGCTGACTACGAAGACCGTGACGCATGGTTGGATAAAGTTATCGTAAACATTTCTAAAGCAGGATTCTTCTCATCTGACCGTACAATCGCTCAGTATAACGAAGAAATCTGGCACTTGAACTAAGTTACAAGATTTATACTAATACACTTTCCTATAAAGCGAATTTCGATTGAAATTCGCTTTTTTGAATGCCGTGGATTTTGGTTAATTCTGTCTAAAAATAGAGAAATTCTAGATGCAGTGAAGGCTTAGAAATGCTGGTTTTCACTGTCTTCAGCCTTATATTTCTTTGTAGTTGATTACCTTATATCTCTTGTATCCGCTTACATAAAGTGTTATAATATGATTATAGGAAAGAAGGTGTTCTTATGTGGAAAAAATATTTTTCAAAATATAAATGGACGGATTTATTTTGGATTCTATTTGTTATTTTAACATGCCTCTTGGCGGGTAATAGTAATCTTTACCCCCTTACCCATCAAGAAATCTCTTATCATGGGTGCTTATCGGGAATTACACTTGCCTTATTTCACTTGCTATTTATTGATAAGTTTTTTATTTCGAATCGAAAATAAATGGAGAAGCTAAAAGCTTTAAATGTTTTAGACTTTTGGGATCGATAGTTTAAAAATTGAAATTTAAAACCGCAGATCTTTTTAAAATGCGGTTTTTTGTGTCAATTATAGTACTCTCCCAACCAGAATCTCAGCCTCAATGGTAATCTCTGTCAAGTTGCTCCAGTCAATCTTGCTCTGGTCGATGTGAAAGAGTAGAGGGGTCATGCTGAGTAGGGCTTGGAGCTGATCTGCTGTGATAGTCTTAGTTAGAGAGGCAGTTTTACTAGATAGGATGGTAAAGTGTTCTTGGAAATGATTTTTGATATCTTGGTTGGAATAATCCTTGTTTGTTAACTGGTCTTGTACCTTCTGACGGATTTCCTTGAGGTGATTTTTAGTTGGAATAACCTTTATCAAGATGCCGTCTTTGGATAAAACGCGACGAAATTCTCCATAGTTAGCAGGTGAGAAGATATCAAGCAGGATATCCATGCTGGCGTCTCTTATAGGAAGACGAGCCAGGTCGCCAACGAACCAATTGACTGCCCAGTTAGGTTCGCTCTTGGCAGCGATTTGGATAGAATCTTTTGAAATGTCAAAGGCATAGAAGGTTTTGTCAGGATGACTTTCTTGGAGTTTACGAGAGTAGAAACCTTCGCCACAACCAATATCCAAGATTGTTGTGGCAGTTTTTGAGCTTGCAAGTAAATCAGAGATGGCCTCTAGAATAGCCTGGTAAAAACCAGCTTCTAGGATTTGTTGACGGTTTTGAAAATTTTCCTTGTCGTAGTTGGTAGATTGCTTGATTTGAGGTGCCAGATTGACATAGCCAAATTTAGCCAAGTCAAAAGAATGGCGATTGCTACATTTGAGACTGCTCTCTACCAGAGTCAGATTTTCTTGACAGATAGGACAGGCAAAGGCAGTCGCAGAAGCAAAACGCTGAAGTTTGGGTTTGAGGTTTGTATTCATAATTTAAGTGTATCAAAAGAGGCAAATGAAAGCAACTTTAGGAGTGAGTAGATGGGAGATTCAGTAGAAATAAAACTAATACTCTTCGAAAATCTCTTCAAACCACGTCAACGTCGCCTTGCCGTACTCAAGTACAGCCTGCGGCTAGTTTCCTAGTTTGCTCTTTGATTTTCATTGAGTATAATTCTCCAATTTATAAAATGGAATTGCTTTTATATCTAAATTGCTATATAATAATGATAAGGAGGAAATAAGTATGTTAAAAGAAGTATTAAGCGTCGCAAAAGTTGCGAAAAAATCTTCATTATTTTTGGGTGGTGTCGCATTTGGTACCCTTGGTTTGAAAATCTTAGCAAGTAAGGAAGCTAAAAAAGGTTATTCTAAAGCTTTGGCTAAGGCTTACAAGTTGAAAGACGAGCTAGATGCATCTGTTTCTGTTGTGAAGCAACATGGAGACGATGTCTTGCAAGATGCCAAATATTTGTACGAGCAAGAGAAAAAAGCAGAGCAATTAGATAGCCTTATAGGGGAATAATATGTCTTTTAAAGTGCTACATAGAGGATACCAACATATCCGACTATCATCATCTTTCTCGCTCACCTTGGATATTCAAGACTATCTTCGTTCCTTGGCGAGAGATGAAAAGGGAATTGAGTCTATCCAGTTTTACATGGATCAACAGCACTTTACTCTACGTATAAAAGAAGGCTTTTCTGTATTAGATAATGCAGAAGCCTTTTTAAAAAGAATTGATAAAGGGAAAGTTTCTGAGTTGATGACTCTTCCTGTTCGTAGAGAAGAGAGTGCCTATTCTATCGTTTCAGGTGCAGCGATTAAGCGTGTGCTTTTTCGTAGTCTTGTGCCGTCTCCTATTCGCTATATATGGACTTGTTATCAGGCTTTTGGATATGTTAAAGAAGCCTATCAAACACTAGCGCGTAAGGAACTAACGATGGAAGTCTTAGACTGTTCGGCTATTTTATTGTCTTTGTTTATGAACCAATCCAAGACTGCCAGCAACATCATGTTTATGCTTGATTTGGGGAATCATTTAGATCAGTGGTCCTTGAAAAAAACTGCAACAGATTTAGAACAGAGTCTTCTTGCAAAAGAGAGCGATGTATTCCTAGTACAGGGCGATACGGTTGTTAGTATCAAGAGTTCCGATGTTCAAATAGGAGATGTCTTGGTCCTATCTCAAGGAAATGAAATTCTGTTTGATGGACAAGTAGTTTCAGGTTTAGGTATGGTCAACGAAAGTTCCTTGACGGGAGAGAGTTTTCCAGTTGAAAAAAGAGAGTCTGATTCGGTTTGTGCAAACACAGTCTTGGAGACTGGGGAGCTACGCATTCGTGTAACCGATAATCAGATGAACAGCCGTATTTTACAGCTGATTGAGTTGATGAAGAAATCTGAAGAAAACAAGAAAACGAAACAACGCTATTTCATCAAGATGGCGGATAAGGTCGTCAAATATAATTTCTTGGGTGCTGGGCTGACGTACCTATTGACAGGTTCTTTTTCTAAGGCTATTTCTTTCCTATTGGTCGATTTCTCCTGCGCTTTGAAAATCTCGACTCCTGTAGCTTATTTAACAGCTATCAAGGAGGGGTTGAACCGTGACATGGTGATTAAGGATGGAGATGTTTTGGAGAAATATCTGGAAGTTGATACTTTCTTGTTTGATAAGACAGGAACAATCACAACTAGCTATCCGATAGTTGAAAAGGTGTTACCTTTTGGGGACTATAGTGAGGAAGATATTCTCAGAATCAGTGCCTGTCTTGAGGAACACATTTATCATCCTATTGCTAATGCCATCGTCAAGCAAGCCGAGATAGAGGGAATTGAACATGAGGAAATGCATGGGAAACTCCAATATATCGCAAGTAAGGGGATCAAATCTCATATAGATGGGCAACCAGTTCTTATTGGGAATTATGTCTTGATGCAGGATGAACAGATTCATATCAGTTCAGAACAAAATGCTTTAATTGAAGAGTACAAGAGTCACTACAATCTCTTATTCTTAGCCTACCAGAATGAATTGATTGGAATGTTCTGTATTCATACTCCTTTGAGAAAAGAAGCAAAAGCAGCCTTGGAGAAACTTAAGGCACAAGGGAAAAAATTGATTCTGGCAACAGGGGACACCTTGGTTAGAACAGAGGAATTAGTCAAAGATTTGCCCTTTGATCAGGTCTATACAGACTTGAAACCTGATGGGAAATTTGAGCTAGTAGAGGAACTGCAGAAAGCAGGTCACACTATTTTGATGGTTGGAGATGGATTGAATGACTCAGCAGCTCTAACCCTATCAGATATCGGTGTGGTGATGAATGAGAGTGCAGACATTTCTAAGCAGATGAGCGATATCTTATTGTTAGATAATCGCTTGGATTTCTTCCAAGAGTTGGATTGGCTATCATCATCTTTGCAAACACTCATCAAGAAGAATATTCAAGATACCGTTATCGTAAATAGTAGTTTGATTGGCTTTGGCTTGTTTAATTGGCTCAGTCCTTCAAATCTCTCTATCTTACATAATCTAACAACCTTACGTATTGTACTGCGTAGCCTGTCTATTAAGGCTAGATAGATATGGTTATCAACAACAAAAAGGAGTTACCTTTCTCGAGGTTAACTCCTTTTTTTATAGGTAAATGTTGAACAGTTTAGTAAGTCAATACAAAATATTTTTTCTTTCCACGACGGATAACAGTCAGTTCGTTCTCAAGCTTATCTGCGTCACTCAAGATATAGTCAAGGTCTTGGATGCGGTCACCGTTGACGTAGATAGCTCCGTTTTGGACGTCTTCACGGGCTTGGCGTTTTGAATTCACCACACCAGATGAGACGAGCAGTTCCACGATATTGTGGTTTTCGTCTGCTTGTACTTGGTAGTTTGGTACACCACGAAGTCCTTGTTTGAGCTCTTTAACAGAAAGATTCTTAATGTTTCCTGCAAAGAGTTGCTCAGTGATGTTGAGGGCTTCTTTGTAGGCTTCTTCTCCGTGCACAAGAGTCACGACTTCACGAGCCAAGACTTTTTGTGCCAAACGTTCGTGTGGAGCCGCTTCAAATTGTTTACGGATGTCTTCAATCTCATCAAGTGACAAGAAAGTAAAGATCTTCAAGAAGCGAACAGCGTCAGCGTCCATAACGTTCATCCAGAATTGGTACATTTCATATGGGGAAGTCTTTTCAGGATTGAGCCAGACTGCGTTTCCTTCTGATTTACCAAATTTCTTACCAGTTGCATCGGTAATCAGTGGAACAGTGATAACGTGGCCTGTCTTGTCAGCCTTACGACGAAGCAATTCGGTACCAGCTGTCATATTTCCCCACTGGTCAGAACCACCGATTTGAAGCGTTACGTTGTGGTCTTGGTTAAGGACGAAGAAGTCGTAACCTTGCATGATTTGGTAGGCAAACTCAGTGTATGAAATTCCTGTTTCGATCCGTTTTTTCACAGACTCCTTGCTCATCATGTAGTTGACAGTAAAGTATTTTCCGATATCACGGAGGAAATCAATGAAGCTGATGCTGCCAAACCAGTCGTAGTTGTTGACCATGACAGCCTTGTTTTCCCCATTTTCAAAGTCAAGAAAACGAGAAAGTTGTCCTTGGATAGACTTGACCCAGCCATCTACTGTGTCTTTTGTTTGGAGACTACGTTCAGCATCTTTGAAGGACGGATCTCCGATGAGACCTGTAGCACCGCCAACGAGCGCATATGGTTTGTGACCTGCTAACTGCAAGCGACGACTTGTCAAGATTGCGACAAGGTGGCCTAGGTGAAGGCTGTCAGCAGTTGGATCGTAGCCAGTATAATAAGAAACTTGACCTTCTTCTAGGGCTTTACGCAAAGCTTCTTCATCAGTCGTTTGAAAAATCAAACCACGCTCTTTTAGCTCATCAAAAATGTGCATGTGTCTTTTCTCCTTTATAAAATATTGTTTCTACCTATTGTATCACAAACTTGGGCAATAGCCTAGTAGAATAGGGAAGAAAGTGGCTATTTTATTGAAAGTTTACCTTTTATGGTATAATAGATAAAGTGAGGAAATCCATGCAAAATCAATTAAATGAATTAAAACAAAAAATGCTGGAATTTTTCCAGCTAGTAAAATCAAAAATAAATCATAAAAAATCAGAGAAAGTCTCAGAAGAGAAGAAGTCGGATGGGACAGGTGGGAAAATCCTGTCTATCCTAGGTAGCATTTTAGTTGCTATCAAGGGAATTTTGAATACTCTCTTTATTCTAGGCTTTATCGGTGGGCTTTTTGGTGCTGGTGTAGCTCTTGGTTATGGAGTTGCTTTGTTTGACAAGGCCAAGGTTCCCCAATCGGAGGACTTGGTCAAGCAGGTTAAAAATATTTCTTCCATCTCAGAAATTGTTTATGCAGATGGGAGTGTCATTGCTTCTATCGAGAGCGACCTACTGCGAACTTCTGTTTCATCTGAGGAAATATCAGACAATCTCAAAAAGGCTATCATTGCAACTGAGGACGAACATTTTCTTGAACATAATGGGGTTGTGCCAAAAGCTGTGATTCGGGCGACTTTGGGAACCTTTGCAGGTTTGGGCTCATCTAGCGGGGGCTCGACCTTGACCCAACAGTTAATCAAGCAACAAGTGGTCGGAGATGCTCCGACTTTGGCTCGTAAGGCTACAGAAATTGTTGATGCCCTTGCCTTGGAACGAAGCATGAGTAAGGATGAAATCTTGACTGCTTATCTCAATATTGCTCCCTTTGGTCGAAATCATAAAGGGCAGAATATTGCAGGTGCCCAGCAAGCTGCTGAAGGGATTTTCGGTATCGATGCCAACAAGCTGAGTATTCCCCAAGCTGCCTTCCTAGCAGGTTTGCCACAGAGTCCGATTACTTATTCCCCTTATGAAAATACTGGAGAGTTAAAGAGTGATGAAGACTTAGAACTTGGTTTGAAGCGGGCCAAGGATGTTCTCTACAACATGTACCGTACGGGTGCTCTGACTCAGGAAGAATACGACCAGTACAAGGATTATAATCTCAAGCAAGATTTCTTGCCATCAGGAACTGTCAATGCTGTTTCGAGGGATTATCTCTACTTTACAGCTATGGCTGAAGCGACAGACCGTATGTATGATTATTTAGTTCAACAGGACAATGTCTCTAGCCAAGAGTTGAAAAACGAGTCGATTCAAAAGGCCTATCATGAGCGAGCTGAGCAGGAACTAAGTAATGGCGGTTACAAAATTACTACAACGATCAATAAAAAAATCCATAACGCTATGCAAAATGCAGTTGCTAACTATGGTCATTTGGTAGATGATTCGACTGGGCAGCCTGAAGTAGGGAATGTTTTGATGGACAATAAAACGGGAGCTGTTCTAGGCTTTGTTGGTGGTCGTAATTACCAGACCAACCAAAACAATCACGCCTTCGACACCAAGCGTTCGCCAGCCTCTACAACCAAGCCTTTGTTGGCCTACGGTATTGCCATTGATCAAGGTTTGATGGGAAGCGCTAGTATCTTGTCCAATTATCCAACAAAATTCTCTAATGGAAATCCTATCATGTATGTAAATAGTCCAGGTACAGGCATGATGACTTTGGGAGAAGCCTTGAACTATTCATGGAATATCCCAGCCTATTGGACCTATCGTATGCTTCGTGAGAAGGGTGTTGATGTCAAGGGCTATATGGAGAAAATGGGTTACGAGATTCCGGAGTACGGTATCGAAAGTCTGCCTATGGGCGGTGGTATTGAAGTCACAGTTGCCCAGCATACCAATGGTTATCAAACAATTGCTAATAACGGTGTTTATCATCAGAAACATGTGATTTCTAAGATTGAATCATCTGATGGTAGAGTAATCTATGAATTCCAAGACAAACCAGTTCAAGTGTACTCGAAGGCAACGGCAACAATTATGCAGAGTTTGCTTCGTGAGGTGATTTCATCTCGAATCACTTCAAGTTTCCAAACGGATTTGGCTTCTATCAATTCAAGCTTAGCTCGTGCAGACTGGATTGGTAAGACTGGTACAACTAATGAAGATGAAAATATGTGGCTCATGCTGTCAACACCAAGATTGACTCTAGGTGGTTGGCTAGGGCATGATGACAACCGCCCGATGGCTAAGGGGGCTGGGCATTATCGAAATGCCAAATATATGGCTTACTTGGTCAATGCTATCCAACAGGCTGAGCCTGGTGTTTGGGGCAATGAACGCTTTAATCTTGATTCTAGTGTGACCCAATCTCAGGTCCTCAAATCTACAGGGCAAAAGCCGGGCAAAGTATCCGTTAATGGAAAAACGGTGGATCTTTCAGGGGCTACTGTAACGAGTTATTGGGCTAATAAGGCGGGAGCTCCTACGACAAGCTATCACTTTGCTATTGGAGGAAGTGAAGCAGATTACCAAAATGCTTGGTCAAGTATTATTGGTAGTTTCTCATCTACACCAAGTTCAAGTAGTAGTTCTAGCAGTACATCAAGTTCATCATCTACACAACCAAATAGTAGAAGATAGGAAAGTGGCATTGATTGCCACTTTTTTCTTTTTTCCTTTCGTGTTACAATAAAGGTATGAATCAGTATCAGAAAAAGATTGTTAAAGGAACTATTTATTCGCTCCTATCCGGCTTAATCTGGGGAATCTGTGGAATTTTAGGAGAATATTTCTTTACTCATTATCAAGTGTCCTCTAGCTGGATTACCTCTATGCGTTTGACACTGGCAGGGAGTCTTGTGCTCATTTGGTCTGCAGTGCAATTAAAATCGCAAGTGCTAGATATTTGGCGAGATAAGAAAAATTACCTACCCTTTTTAGCCTATGCTATTTTGGGGATTTTTTCAGTTCAGTATTTTTTCTACCTCTGCGTAGAATATTCTAATGCAGCGACAGCAACTATTTTACAGTTTATTAGCCCTGTCTTTATCCTCTTTTACAATCGCTTGGTTTATCAAAAACGAGCGTCAAAAAGTGCTATTCTTTATGTTTTGGTTGCCATGTTGGGTGTTTGCCTGATGGCGACAAAGGGAGATCTCTCTCAATTATCCATGACACCACTAGCACTTGTGACGGGTTTGCTGAGTGCCATGGGGGTCATGTTTAATGTTATCTTACCTCAACCTTTTGCGAAGCGTTATGGTTTTGTTCCCACGGTTGGGTGGGGGATGATTTTGGCAGGTTTGTTTAGCAATGTCCTTTCCCCTGTTTACAAGCTCTCCTTTACTCCTGATATTTGGAGTATCTTGATTTGTCTCATTATTGCTTTCTTTGGGACAGCTTTTGCTTTTTTTATTTCCATGAAGGCTGTGTCCTTGGTTTCTCCTTTGGTGGTTTCCGTTATTAGTGCCAGTGAACCTCTCTCTTCTGCCCTTTTGAGTGTTTTATTTTTAGGTTTAGTAGTGGATTGGTCCCTTCTTCTAGCTATGGCCTTGATTATTTTACCTATGATTTTCCTATCGATAGAAGAAGCGAAAGAAAGTAAATAAAAAGTCTTTTCTTAATTCTAAAAGTGTGCTATACTAGAATAGTCAATAAAACACGGGGAGATAGTTGTGAAGAGTGTTTTTAGGTTGTATCGGTAGGGGCTTGCTTTTACCGACAGCACGTTTTATCTCACATCCCTAAAAATCATACCTAAAAACAAACAAAAAGGCTTCAAATTTGAGGCCTTTTTTGGTAGAATAGGTATCATTAAAATGAACTAGGAGGCGCCTATGACTGCTACAAAAATGAACGCTCAAGAAATTATCCAATTTATCGCCAATGCTGAAAAGAAAACCAGTGTGAAAGTAACATTTGAGGGACAACTCGCAACTGCTGTACCTAGCTCTGTTGTCAAACTAGGAAATGTTCTATTCGGAGACTGGAAGGACGTGGCTCCGCTTCTCGATGGTTTGGTAGAAAATCAAGACTATGTTGTTGAGCAAGATGCTCGCAATTCTGCAGTTCCCTTGCTAGACAAACGTGCTATCAACGCTCGTATCGAGCCAGGTGCTATTATCCGTGACCAAGTTGAAATTGGAGACAATGCTGTTATCATGATGGGGGCTGTTATCAATATCGGTGCTGAAATTGGTGCAGGAACTATGATTGACATGGGTGCCATCCTTGGTGGCCGTGCTATCGTTGGGAAAAACAGTCACGTTGGTGCAGGTGCCGTTCTTGCAGGTGTGATTGAGCCAGCTAGCGCAGAACCAGTCCGTGTTGGAGATAATGTTCTCATCGGTGCCAATGCAGTGGTTATCGAAGGGGTCCAAATCGGTAGTGGTTCAGTTGTCGCAGCAGGAGCTATTGTTACCCAAGATGTCCCAGAAAACGTGGTGGTAGCAGGTGTTCCAGCTCGTATCATCAAAGAGATTGATGCCCAAACCCAACAAAAAACAGCGCTAGAGGATGCGCTTCGTACCTTGTAATTGTAAAAGAAAAATAGAGGCGGAACCCTTTTCCAGCCTCTTTCTGCTATATAGGAGGAAAGATAGATGTTAGATTTGATTCAGACTAGACGAGATTTGCACCAGATTCCAGAGATTGGCTTGGAGGAGTTCAAGACTCAGGCTTATCTGCTGGATGTGATTGAGAAATTGACTGCGGGCAAGAATTTTGTTCAAGTTCGTACTTGGCGAACAGGGATTTTGGTCTATTTACAGGGAAGTCAGCCAAAGCGTACCATTGGTTGGCGGACAGATATTGATGGCCTGCCTATTGTCGAACAAACAGGCCTGCCCTTCGCTTCTCTGCATCAAGATCGTATGCATGCTTGTGGCCATGATTTCCACATGACTATTGCTTTAGGCTGTCTTGAGCGAGCCCTTGAGGAGCAACCAAAGAACAATCTGCTCTTTCTGTTTCAACCTGCTGAAGAAAATGAAGCTGGTGGCATGCTCATGTATGAGGATGGCGCTTTTGGAGACTGGTTGCCAGACCAGTTTTATGGGCTTCATGTTCGGCCAGATTTGAAGGTTGGCCAGATTGCGACCAATACTCATACACTCTTTGCAGGTACTTGCGAGGTGAAGATCCGTTTCAAAGGCAAAGGAGGACATGCAGCCTTTCCACATGAAGCTAATGACGCCTTGGTGGCGGCTAGTTACTTTGTGACCCAGGTGCAGTCAGTTGTCAGCCGCAATGTCAACCCAATCGAGGGAGCAGTGGTGACCTTTGGTCTTTTCCAAGCCGGAACAACCAACAATGTCATCACAGACACAGCCTTTTTACATGGAACTATTCGGGCTTTGACACAGGATATGAGTCTCTTGGTGCAAAAACGGGTCAAAACAGTTGCAGAAGGGGTTGCAGCTGCCTTCGATATGGAAGTCGAAGTGGAACTCAAACAAGGTGGTTACCTGCCTGTTGAGAACCATCCAGCCTTGGCGCGTGAACTGATGGACTTCTTTGAAGAAAAAGACGGAATTGAGTTGATTGATATCGAACCTGCTATGACAGGTGAAGACTTTGGTTACCTCCTTTCGAAAGTTGATGGCGTTATGTTCTGGCTAGGTATTGATAGTCCCTACGCCCTTCATCACCCTCAGATGAGTCCTAAGGAAGAAGCATTAGCTATTGGGGTGGATGCGGTCTCTAGTTTCCTCAAAAAGAAGGCAGCAGAGTAGAGGGGTTGTCTATGAAATCGGAATTACGTAAGCAAGTCTTACAAGAAATGAAGGCTTTACCTCGAGAGCAAAAACAATTTATAGACCAAGCTTTAACTGAGCGACTTTTACACCATCCCTTCTACCAAGAAGCTAAGGTCATCGCAAGCTACCTCTCTTTTCCTCATGAGTTTCAAACGCAGGAACTGATTGAGCAGGCGCTGAAGGATGGCAAGAAGGTTCTGATACCCAAAACCTATCCCAAGGGGTGCATGGACTTTGTAGTCTATGAACCGCAACAGTTGGTAAAAACTTCCTTTGGACTACTGGAACCACAGGGAGATTTGGAAGTTGTGGATGCCTCTCAGATTGATTTGATTCATGTTCCTGGCTTGGTTTTTACGACGAAAGGATATCGGATTGGATATGGTGGAGGTTATTATGACCGCTATCTAGAACATTTTTCTAATCATACTTTGAGTACGGTTTATCCTTGTCAAATTCAGGACTTTATCCCTGAAAAATATGATATTCCTGTTCAGGAGGTATTAATTGATGAAGGAAATCTTTGATAGACGTTATCCTGTGACGAGTTTCTTCCTTTTTGTGACGGCCTTGGTATTTTTACTAATGTTGGTCACTGCAGGCGGAAACTTTGACAGGGCAGATACATTATTTCGATTTGGAGCCATGTATGGGCCAGCTATTCGCCTCTTTCCTGAGCAGGTTTGGCGTCTCTTCTCTGCCATTTTTGTTCATATTGGGTGGGAACATTTCATTGTCAATATGCTTTCGCTCTATTATCTTGGTAGGCAAGTAGAGGAAATTTTTGGATCCAAGCAGTTTTTCTTTCTCTATCTTTTATCAGGAATGATGGGCAATCTCTTTGTTTTTGTATTTAGTCCCAAATCCTTAGCAGCAGGAGCTTCTACTTCTCTCTATGGGCTATTTGCTGCGATTATTGTTCTTCGCTATGCAACGCGTAATCCTTATATCCAGCAGTTGGGGCAATCCTATCTGACACTTTTTGTGGTTAACATTATTGGCAGTGTTCTGATTCCAGGAATCAGCCTAGCAGGCCATATCGGGGGAGCAGTTGGTGGAGCATTTCTAGCAATTATCTTTCCAGTTCGAGGAGAAAGACGGATGTATAGTACCAGCCAGAGGTTAGGAGCGGTAGTCTTGTTCGTAGGACTTGCAGTCTTACTTCTCTACAAGGGAATGGGGTTGTGAAGGTTTATAAGAATAGTTATGTAATAAAAAAGATAAGGCATTTTTGAACCTTATCTTTTTATGTTATTCCTTCTCAGCCAATTCTTTTCCCAGTTGGATGAGGTAATCTTTCAAGTCATCTTTGACTTGTGGGTGTTTGAGGGCGTAGTCAATAGATGTTTTCACAAAGCCAAACTTATCCCCAACGTCGTAACGAGCTCCTGTAAATTCACGGGCGAAAACACGTTGTGTTTTATTAAGCGTATCAATAGCGTCGGTAAGCTGGATTTCATTTCCAGCACCGGGAGCTTGATTTTCGAGGATCTCAAAAATTTCTGGTGTGAGCAGATAACGACCGATAATAGCTAGATCACTTGGAGCCTCCTCTGGAGCTGGTTTTTCAACAAAAGTTTCGACACTGTAGAGACCATTAATCCCTTCACCCTGAGGAGCGATAACTCCATATGCTGAAACTTCTTCATGAGGGACAGGCATAACAGCAATTGTTGATGCGTGAGTCGTCTCGTAATCGTTCATCAATTGTTTTGTCAAAGGGACAGCGTGGTCATCTGTGATATCCATTAGGTCGTCACCCAGCATGACAACGAAGGGCTCATTCCCTACAAAAGCTTTGGCTTGTAAGACAGCATCTCCAAGCCCACGAGGATGGCTTTGACGGATAAAGTGAAGGCGAATGCCAGTTGTTTCGTCTACCAATTTTAACAAGTCATGTTTGCCTTTTTCTTTGAGGTTGTACTCAAGCTCAAAGTTTGAGTCAAAGTGGTCTTCAATAGAACGTTTTGATTTACCAGTGACAACCAGAATATCTTCAATACCTGATTTAAGAGCTTCTTCTACGATAAATTGGATAGTTGGTTTGTCCACAATTGGCAACATCTCTTTAGCAAGTGCTTTGGTTGCTGGTAAAAATCGAGTTCCAAGTCCAGCGGCAGGGATGACTGCCTTTCTAACTTTTGATGTCATAAGAATCCTTTCTCTAGAGGGTTAAGACCACTCATTTTCTGCTTTAAATTCATTGTTCATGATGTCGTAAATGGCATCTTTAATATTGGTTCCGTGGTAAATAACTTGGTAAATGGCTTGTGTAATTGGCATATAGACTCCAAGTTCTTGCGCTAGTTCATAGGCTGCTCGAGTTGTTGAGATTCCTTCAATCACCATGCCCATATTGGCTTCGATATCAGCTAGAGATTCTCCACGACCAAGAGCATCTCCGGCTCTCCAGTTACGAGAGTGGATGGAGGTTCCCGTTACGATCAAGTCTCCTACACCGGATAAGCCACTATAGGTCAATGGACTGGCCCCAAGTGCTACTCCTAGGCGGGTAATTTCTGCCAAGCCTCGAGCGATGATGGCTGCCTTGGCATTGTCACCAAATCCCAAACCATGTAAAGCTCCAGCACCGACAGCAATAATATTTTTAAGAGCACCAGCAGTTTCAACTCCGATAACATCCGTATTGGTATAAAGTCGAAAGTAGTGATTACTAAAGAGTTCCTGAACATATTGAGCTGTTTGTAAATCTTTAGAAGCAGCAGTGATTAAAGTCAGGTCACGTACAATGGTTTCTTCCGCATGACTAGGTCCTGAAACAACGACAATATCACTGCGGAGATGTTCAGGAATTTCTTCTTCAAGGATAGTTGATAATCGTTTATGGCTATCAGGCTCTAATCCCTTTGATGCGTGCATGATGATAGCCTTATGGTCTAAGGTTTTTGCAACTTGTTGGGCAACAAGTCGTGTCACTTTTGTTGGGACAACAAACAAAATCGCATCTACATCTTTTAATGCCTCTGCTAAGTCAGTGTAGGCAATGATATTTTCATCTAGAACGACATCTTTAAAGTAGTGCTTGTTAGTATGATAGGTATTAATTTCATTGATTTGCTCGGGAAGATTTCCCCAAATACGTACCTCGTGTCCATTGTCATTTAAGACTTGTGAAAGGGCAGTTCCCCAAGAACCAGGCCCCAAGACGGCGACGGTTTGTTTTTCCATGTTTTCCTCCTTAATAGAGTCCTTTTCATTATTCTATCATATTCTAGAGGATTTTGCACTTGCATTGCTGGGGAGTGGTTGCTTTGTTACTTGAAAAGTATACAAAAACCGAGGCTAAGTATTAAACTCTTAGTCTCGGTTTTGATATTCCTTAAAGTTAAAGAATAGCTCGGTTTATTTCAATTGATCTGTAATGTCTTTTGATAGCAGCATTCCCAGATGATAAGTTTTATTGATGTAAGCAATGACATCATTGATATTTTCAGTCGTGTGAATTCTCTCTTTGATGTCAGCCCTAAATGTTTCATCCTTCAAAAGTTGTTCTTGGTAGAGCCTTTGAAGTCTCTCCTTCTCGTACTTATTAAGCAGAAAAAGAAAAACCAAGCTAATCACAACGAGGACATAAGCATATTGGCTCATAGGATATCTCCTTGTATAATAAAGAAGTAGTAGTGAATAAATTGATTTAGTGGATCTAAAATAGCAGAACAAGCCAGCAAAACTTGATAAGATTTTTGATAGACCTCTAAAACAAAATCCGTATAGGCTTTAGTGTAAGTTACTTAGATTATTTTGCAATCAAGTAATTTAAAATATTACGATATGAACCAAACCAAATCGATATTATTTGGTTTGGTGAATTAGTGAAGCGTTTAGGCAATTCGTACTGATTACGACGTAAAGTGACTTGAAGATTACGACGTCATGGCCTCTAAATCGATTATATTTAGGGGACATGACTAGTGAAGCAGTTAGCTAGTCCGCATAAAAGCGGCTAGCGTCTAACAATTGGGAACTTTAGTTCCAATTGTTAGTACTGAATCACATCTTCTCTGGTGCTTCTACTCCGAGCAAGCGAAGGGCCTCTTTGAGAACGACTGCAGTTGCGTAGCTAAGGGCTAGACGGCTGTCGCGCTCTGGGCTTTCATCCAAGATACGTGTATGTGCATAATATTTGTTAAAGGCTTGAGCCAGGCTAATTGCAAATTTAGCAATGATAGAAGGTTCAAAGTTATCTGCCGCACGATTGATAATACGTGGGAAATCTTGGATGAGTTTGATGATTTCCCAGCTTTCAGCATCATTTAAGCTGTAATTAGCCTCTGTTTCTGGTTTGAAATCTGCTTTGCGCAAGATAGATTGGATACGAGCGTAGGCGTATTGAACATAAGGACCAGTTTCCCCCTCAAAGGATACCATGGCTTCTAGGTCGAAATCATATCCATTTGTACGGTCAGTCTTAAGGTCATAGAATTTAATGGCTCCAACCCCAACAGCATGCGCTACCTGGTCTTTGTTTTCAAGTTCAGGATTTTTAGCCTCGATTTGGGCCTTGGCACGACTAACAGCCTCTGCAACAGTAGGCTCTAGCAAGATGACATTCCCTTTACGAGTAGAGAGTTTTTTCCCTTCTTTTGTAACCAAACCAAAAGGAACATGAGTAATGTCTTCACTCCAGTCGTAGCCCATTTCTTTCAAGACAGCTTTGAGCTGTTTAAAGTGGGCAGATTGTTCTTGACCAACAACGTAGATAGATTTAGCAAATTGATATTCGTTTTTACGGTAAAGGGCTGCAGCCAAGTCACGTGTGATGTAGAGAGTTGCACCATCAGATTTCTTGATGAGGGCTGGGTGTTCAATTCCATATTTCTCAAGATTCACAACTTGGGCACCTTCTGATTCAACAAGAAGGCCTTTTTCAGAAAGAATGTCTACAACTGCATCCATCTTATCGTTGTAGAAGGCTTCTCCATTGTAGCTGTCAAATTCGACTTGCAATTCATTGTAAAGGCGGTTAAATTCCACCAAACTTTCATCACGGAACCATTGCCAAAGTGCGAGAGCTTCCTCATCTCCATTTTCCAGTTTGCGGAACCATTCGCGTGCTTCTTCATCCAAGCTAGGGTCATTTTCAGCTTCAGCGTTGATGCGAACGTAGAGTTTAAGGAGTTCATCAATTGGATGAGCTTTTACAGCTTCTTCGTCTCCCCATTTTTTGTAGGCAACAATCAACATCCCAAACTGTTTACCCCAGTCTCCCAAGTGGTTGACCTTGACCGTTTGATAACCGATTTTTTGGAAAATATGTGATAAGCTATCTCCGATAACAGTTGAGCGTAGGTGACCAATAGAAAATGGTTTAGCGATATTGGGACTAGACATATCGATAACAACATTTTCTTGTTTGCCAATAGTTTGGTCAGCATAGTGTTCTTTTTGAGTGATAACAGCTTGCAATACTTGAGCAGAAATGGCAGATTTATCAAGGAAAAAATTGACGTAAGGTCCTGTTGCGACAACCTTTTCAAAGGCTTGGCTGTTAATTTTTTCAGCCAGTTCAGCCGCAATCATTTGAGGTGCTTTACGTTCGACTTTTGCAAGTGAAAAAGCAGGGAAAGCGATGTCTCCCATTTCTGAGTTTTTAGGGGTTTCCAGTAAATTTAAAATAGCCTCTTGGTCCAGGCTATCAATGACGCTAGCCAATTTGCTAGCAATCAATTCTTTTGTATTCATTAAGAGCTCCTTTTTGGACTTTTCTACTATTTTATCACAATTTTAAAGAAAGAAGAAAAAATTTTTGAAATCTCCTATTTTTTTGGTATAATATAGTTATAAAATTAGTTATAAATATGCATATAAGAGGATTTTATGAGAAAAAGAGATCGTCATCAGTTAATAAAAAAAATGATTACTGAGGAGAAATTAAGTACACAAAAAGAAATTCAAGATCGGTTGGAGGCGCACAATGTTTTTGTGACGCAGACAACCCTGTCTCGTGATTTGCGCGAAATCGGCTTGACCAAGGTCAAGAAAAATGATATGGTGTATTATGTACTAGCAAATGAGACAGAAAAGATTGATTTGGTTGAATTTTTGTCTCATCATTTAGAAGGTGTTGCAAGAGCAGAGTTTACCTTGGTACTTCATACCAAATTGGGAGAAGCCTCTGTTTTGGCAAATATTGTAGATGCAAACAAGGATGAATGGATTTTAGGAACAGTTGCTGGTGCCAATACCTTATTGGTTATTTGTCGAGACCAGCACGTTGCCAAACTCATGGAAGATCGTTTGCTAGATTTGATGAAAGATAAGTAAGGTCTTGAGAGTCGCTCTCAAGACTTATTTTTGACAAGGAGAGACGGAAAATGGCGACAGAGAAGCTATCACCCGGCATGCAACAGTATGTGGATATTAAAAAGCAATATCCAGATGCGTTTTTGCTCTTTCGGATGGGTGATTTTTATGAATTATTTTATGAGGATGCGGTCAATGCTGCGCAGATTCTGGAAATTTCCTTAACGAGTCGCAACAAGAATGCCGACAATCCGATTCCTATGGCGGGTGTCCCCTATCATTCTGCCCAGCAGTATATAGATGTCTTGATTGAGCAGGGCTATAAGGTAGCTATCGCAGAGCAGATGGAAGATCCTAAACAAGCAGTTGGGGTTGTGAAACGAGAGGTTGTTCAGGTCATTACGCCAGGGACAGTGGTCGATAGCAGTAAGCCAGACAGTCAGAACAACTTCTTGGTTGCTATAGATCGAGATGGCAATCAATTTGGCTTAGCTTATATGGACCTGGTGACGGGTGACTTTTATGTGACAGGTCTTTTGGATTTCACGCTGGTTTGTGGGGAAATCCGTAATCTCAAGGCGCGAGAAGTGGTGCTGGGTTATGACTTGTCTGAGGAAGAAGAACAAATCCTCAGTCGTCAGATGAATCTGGTGCTTTCATATGAAAAAGAAGGCTTTGAAGACCTTCATTTACTGGATTCACGATTGGCATCTGTGGAGCAAGCGGCATCTAGTAAATTGCTCCAGTATGTTCATCGAACTCAGATGAGGGAATTGAACCACCTCAAGCCTGTTATACGCTATGAAATCAAGGATTTCTTGCAGATGGATTATGCGACCAAGGCTAGTCTGGATTTGGTTGAGAATGCTCGTTCAGGAAAGAAGCAAGGTAGTCTTTTCTGGCTTTTGGATGAAACCAAGACGGCTATGGGAATGCGTCTCTTGCGGTCTTGGATCCATCGTCCCTTGATTGATAAGGAACGAATCGTCCAACGTCAAGAAGTGGTGCAGGTCTTCCTCGACCATTTCTTTGAGCGTAGTGATTTGACAGACAGTCTCAAGGGTGTCTATGATATCGAACGCTTGGCTAGTCGTGTTTCTTTTGGTAAAACCAATCCCAAGGATCTCTTGCAGTTGGCGACCACCTTATCCAGTGTGCCACGGATTCGTGCGATTTTAGAAGGGATGGAGCAACCTGCTCTAGCTTATCTCATCGCACAATTGGATGGAATCCCTGAGTTGGAGAGTTTGATTAGCGCAGCGATTGCTCCTGAAGCTCCTCATGTGATTACGGATGGTGGCATTATCCGTACGGGATTTGATGAGACCTTAGACAAGTACCGCCGCGTTCTCAGAGAAGGGACTAGCTGGATTGCTGAGATTGAGGCTAAGGAGCGAGAAAACTCTGGCATCAGCACGCTCAAGATTGACTACAATAAAAAGGACGGTTACTATTTCCATGTTACTAATTCGCAACTGGGGAATGTGCCAGCCTACTTTTTCCGTAAGGCAACGCTGAAAAACTCGGAACGTTTTGGAACTGAGGAATTAGCTCGTATCGAGGGCGATATGCTGGAGGCGCGTGAGAAGTCAGCCAATCTCGAATACGAAATTTTTATGCGTATTCGTGAGGAAGTCAGCAAGTATATCCAGCGTTTGCAGGCTCTAGCTCAAGGAATTGCGACAGTTGATGTCTTACAGAGTCTGGCGGTTGTGGCTGAAACCCAGCATTTGATTCGGCCAGAGTTTGGAGAGGATTCGCGAATTGATATCCAGAAAGGGCGCCATGCTGTCGTTGAAAAGGTTATGGGGGCTCAGACCTATATTCCAAATACGATTCAGATGGCAGAAGATACCAGTATTCAACTGATTACAGGGCCAAACATGAGTGGGAAGTCAACCTATATGCGTCAGTTAGCCATGACGGCGATAATGGCCCAGATGGGTTCCTATGTACCGGCAGAAAGCGCCTATTTACCTATTTTTGATGCGATCTTTACCCGTATCGGAGCAGCAGATGACTTGGTTTCAGGTCAGTCAACCTTCATGGTGGAGATGATGGAGGCCAACAATGCCATTTCGCATGCGACCAAGAACTCTCTCATTCTCTTTGATGAATTGGGACGGGGAACTGCAACTTACGACGGTATGGCTCTTGCTCAGTCCATCATCGAATACATTCACGAGCATATCGGAGCCAAGACCCTCTTTGCGACCCACTACCATGAGTTGACCAGTCTGGAGTCTAGTTTACAACACTTGGTCAATGTTCACGTGGCAACCTTGGAGCAGGATGGGCAGGTCACCTTCCTTCACAAGATTGAACCAGGACCAGCCGATAAATCCTACGGTATCCATGTTGCCAAGATTGCTGGCTTGCCAGCAGACCTTTTAGTAAGGGCGGATAAGATTTTGACTCAGCTAGAGAGTCAAGGAACAGAAAGTCCTGCTCCTATGAGACAAACAAGTGCCGTCACTGAGCAGATTTCACTCTTTGATACGGCAGAAGAGCATCCTATCCTAGAAGAATTAGCTAAATTGGATATTTACAACATGACACCTATGCAGGCTATGAATGTTTTGGTTGAGTTAAAACAGAAACTATAAAGTCAAGACTTGCTAGTCATTCTAGCTGTATCAAGGAGACTTCTTTGACAAGTTCCCACTTTTTTGCTAGAATAACATCACACAAACAGAATGAGAAGGAGCTGACGCATTGTCGCTCCCTTTTGTCTATTTTTTAAGGAGAAAATATGCTGATTCAGAAAGTAAAAACCTACAAGTGGCAGGCCTTGGCTTCGCTTCTGATGACAGGCTTGATGGTTGCTAGTTCACTTCTGCAACCGCGTTATCTGCAGGAAGTGTTAGACGCCCTACTTGCTGGGAAATATGAAGCTATTTATAGTATCGGGGCTTGGTTGATTGGTGTGGCCTTGGTCGGTCTGGTTGCTGGTGGTCTCAATGTTGTCCTTGCAGCCTATATTGCACAAGGAGTTTCATCCGACCTTCGGGAGGACGCCTTCCGTAAAATCCAAACCTTTTCTTATGCCAATATTGAACAATTTAATACGGGAAATCTAGTCGTTCGCATGACAAATGACATCAACCAGATTCAGAACGTCGTCATGATGACCTTCCAAATTCTTTTCAGGCTTCCCTTCTTGTTCATCGGTTCGTTTATCCTTGCGGTTCAAACTTTACCATCTCTGTGGTGGGTGATTGTTCTCATGGTGATCTTAATTTTTGGCTTGACAGCTGTCATGATGGGAATGATGGGACCTCGTTTTGCCAAGTTTCAAACCCTTCTTGAACACATCAATGCCATTGCCAAGGAAAATTTGCGTGGCGTTCGTGTGGTCAAGTCCTTTGTCCAAGAAAAAGAGCAGTTTGCTAAGTTTACGGAGGTTTCAGACGAGCTACTCGGTCAAAATCTTTACATTGGTTATGCCTTTTCAGTAGTGGAACCTTTCATGATGTTGGTCGGTTATGGGGCGGTATTTTTCTCTATTTGGCTAGTTGCGGGGATGGTTCAGTCGGATCCGTCAGTTGTTGGCTCCATTGCTTCCTTTGTCAATTACCTGAGCCAGATTATCTTTACCATTGTCATGGTTGGATTTTTGGGAAATTCTGTCAGTCGTGCTATGATTTCTATGCGTCGTATTCGAGAAATTCTTGACGCAGAGCCAGCCATGACCTTCAAGGATGTGCCAGATGAAGAGTTGGTAGGAAGTCTTAGCTTTGAAAATGTAACCTTTACCTATCCAATGGACAAGGAACCGATGCTGAAAGATGTGAGCTTTACTATCGAACCTGGTCAAATGGTTGGTGTAGTTGGAGCGACTGGCGCAGGAAAGTCAACCTTAGCTCAATTGATTCCACGTCTCTTTGACCCACAGGCAGGGGCTATCAAAATCGGAGGTAAGGATATTCGAGAAGTGAGTGAAGGAACCCTGCGTAAAACAGTTTCTATCGTTCTTCAACGTGCTATTCTTTTCAGTGGAACGATTGCAGATAACTTGAGACAGGGTAAGGGAGATGCTACTCTATTTGAAATGGAGCGTGCAGCCAATATTGCTCAAGCCAGCGAATTCATTCATCGTATGGAGAAAACCTTTGAAAGTCCAGTTGAGGAACGGGGAACCAATTTCTCAGGTGGGCAAAAACAAAGGATGTCGATTGCGCGAGGGATTGTCAGCAATCCACGTATTCTGATTTTTGACGATTCGACCTCAGCTTTGGATGCCAAGTCAGAGCGCCTGGTTCAGGAAGCCTTGAATAAGGACTTGAAGGGAACAACAACTATTATCATCGCTCAAAAGATTAGCTCGGTAGTTCATGCAGACAAGATCTTGGTTCTAGATCAAGGACGATTGATTGGTCAAGGCACGCATGCAGACTTGGTTGCCAATAATGCCGTTTACCGTGAAATCTATGAAACGCAGAAAGGGAAGGAGGAGTAAAATGAAGACAGTTCAATTTTTTTGGAATTATTTTAAAGTCTATAAGCTATCATTTGTAGTTGTTATCCTGATGATTGTTCTGGCAACTCTTGCCCAAGCCCTCTTTCCGGTCTTTTCTGGACAAGCAGTGACGCAGCTAGCTAATTTAGTTCAAGCTTATCAAGATGGCAATCCAGAACTTGTTTGGCAAAGCCTATCAGGAATCATGGTCAATCTTGGCCTGCTGGTTTTGGTTCTTTTTATCTCTAGTGTCATATACATGTGTCTCATGACGCGCGTGATTGCAGAATCGACCAACGAGATGCGCAAAGGCCTCTTTGGCAAGCTTGCTCGGTTGACTGTTTCTTTCTTTGACCGCCGACAAGATGGCGATATCCTGTCTCGTTTTACCAGTGATTTGGATAATATCCTCCAAGCTTTTAACGAAAGCTTGATTCAGGTCATGAGCAACATCGTTCTATACATTGGTCTGATTCTTGTCATGTTTTCGAGAAATGTGACGCTGGCCCTCATCACTATTGCCAGTACACCAGTGGCCTTTCTCATGCTGATTTTTATCGTGAAAATGGCACGGAAATATACCAACCTCCAGCAGAAAGAGGTAGGGAAGCTCAATGCCTATATGGATGAAAGTATCTCAGGTCAAAAAGCCGTGATTGTGCAAGGTATTCAAGAGGATATGATGGCAGGATTTCTTGAACAAAATGAGCGCGTGCGCAAGGCAACCTTTAAAGGAAGAATGTTCTCAGGAATTCTTTTCCCTGTCATGAATGGGATGAGTCTGGTCAACACAGCCATCGTCATCTTTGCTGGTTCAGCTGTACTTTTGAATGATAAGTCTATTGAAACAAGTACAGCCCTAGGTTTGATTGTTATGTTTGCCCAATTTTCACAGCAGTACTACCAGCCTATTATTCAAGTTGCGGCAAGTTGGGGAAGCCTTCAGTTAGCCTTTACAGGTGCTGAACGGATTCAGGAAATGTTTGATGCAGAGGAAGAAATTCGACCTAAAAATGCTCCGACCTTCACTCAGTTGCAAGAAGGTGTTGAAATTAGTCATATTGATTTTTCATACTTGCCTGATAAACCCATTTTGAAAGATGTCAGCATTTCTGCTCCTAAAGGCCAGATGACAGCGGTTGTTGGTCCGACTGGGTCAGGGAAAACGACTATTATGAACCTCATCAATCGCTTTTATGATGTTAATGCTGGTGGGATTTATTTTGACGGTAAAGACATCCGTGACTATGATTTAGATAGTCTCAGAAGCAAGGTGGGAATTGTCTTGCAAGATTCGGTCTTGTTTAGCGGAACGATTCGAGACAATATCCGTTTTGGTGTGCCAGATGCTAGTCAAGAAATGGTTGAGGCAGCAGCCAAGGCAACCCATATTCACGACTACATCGAAAGCTTGCCTGATAAGTACGATACTCTTATAGATGATGACCAGAGCATCTTCTCGACAGGACAAAAGCAATTGATTTCTATCGCTCGAACCCTGATGACAGATCCAGAGGTTCTCATTCTCGATGAAGCCACTTCGAACGTAGATACTGTGACAGAAAGCAAGATTCAGCATGCCATGGAGGCGGTTGTAGCAGGCAGAACTAGTTTCGTCATTGCCCATCGTTTGAAGACTATCCTCAATGCAGACCAGATTATTGTCCTTAAAGATGGAGAAGTCATTGAACGCGGTAGCCACCATGAACTCTTGAAACTGGGTGGCTTCTATTCAGAACTCTATCACAATCAATTTGTTTTTGAATAAGAAAAAAGTTGTCCCCTTGGGCAGCTTTTTCTTGTCCATAAAAAATATTTATCACGGACTTAAAAAAAACATATTAGACGAAAGGTGTTTTGAGTGATATGATAGGACTATCGTTAACATTCGAAAGGAGAGACATCATGGCTAGAACGGTTGTAGGAGTTGCTGCAAATCTATGTCCCGTAGACGCAGAAGGTAAAAACATTCATTCATCTGTATCTTGTAGATTCGCAGAGAGCATTCGTCAAGTCGGTGGTCTCCCTTTAGTCATTCCTGTTGGTGATGAGTCAGTTGTACGTGATTATGTAGAAATGATTGACAAACTTATCTTGACAGGCGGTCAAAATGTCCATCCTCAGTTTTATGGAGAGAAAAAGACCATCGAGAGTGATGATTACAACCTAGTGCGTGACGAATTTGAATTGGCGCTCTTGAAAGAAGCGCTCCGTCAGAATAAACCAATTATGGCAATCTGTCGCGGTGTCCAACTTGTCAATGTTGCCTTCGGTGGAACGCTCAATCAAGAAATTGAAGGTCACTGGCAAGGATTACCTTTCGGAACATCTCACTCTATTGAGACAGTAGAAGGAAGCGTGGTGGCTAAGCTATTTGGAAAAGAAAGTCAAGTCAACTCCGTCCATCGTCAAAGCATTAAAGATTTGGCACCTAATTTCCGTGTAACTGCTATTGATCCAAGAGACCAGACCATCGAAGCGATTGAGTCTATCGATGAGCACCGCATTATTGGTTTGCAGTGGCATCCAGAGTTTCTGGTCAATGAAGAAGATGGCAATTTAGAATTATTTGAGTATTTATTGAATGAACTGTAACGACTGGAACATCTAGTCGTTCTTTCTTTTATTTTTTCAAAATTTTTGGAATGTGGGATTTTTACGCAAACGTTTGAATTCTGATAAAAATTGGAGAAATTCGACAAAAAACTTGAAAAAAACGAAGGTAAGCGTTATGATAGAAAAGAAGAAATATTGGAGGAATAACATGTCACATATTAAATTTGATTATTCAAAAGTTTTAGACAAATTTGTTGCACCACATGAAGTGGAATACATGCAATCACAAGTAACAGCAGCAGATGAATTGATCCGTAAAGGAACTGGTGCTGGTAGCGACTTCTTGGGATGGTTGGACCTTCCTGAAAACTATGACCGCGAAGAATTTGACCGCATCTTGAAAGCTGCTGAGCAAATCAAATCAGACAGCGATGTTTTGGTTGTAATCGGTATCGGTGGATCTTACCTTGGTGCGAAAGCAGCAATCGACTTCTTGAACCACCACTTTGCAAACTTGCAAACAAAAGAAGAACGCAAGGCTCCACAAATCCTTTACGCAGGAAACTCAATCTCATCTACTTACCTTGCTGACTTGGTAGAGTACGTAGCTGACAAAGACTTCTCGGTAAACGTGATTTCTAAATCAGGTACAACAACTGAACCAGCTATCGCTTTCCGTGTCTTCAAAGAACTTTTGGTTAAGAAATACGGTCAAGAAGAAGCAAACAAACGTATCTATGCAACAACTGACCGCCAAAAAGGCGCTGTTAAGGTTGAAGCAGATGCTAACGGTTGGGAAACATTTGTTGTTCCAGATGATATCGGTGGACGCTTCTCAGTATTGACAGCCGTTGGTTTGCTTCCAATCGCAGCATCAGGAGCTGACATCAAAGCCCTTATGGAAGGTGCGAATGCAGCTCGCAAAGACTACACTTCAGATAAAATCTCTGAAAACGAAGCTTACCAATACGCAGCAGTTCGTAACATCCTTTACCGTAAAGGCTATGCAACTGAGATCTTGGTAAACTACGAGCCATCACTTCAATACTTCTCAGAATGGTGGAAACAATTGGCTGGTGAATCAGAAGGAAAAGACCAAAAAGGTATCTACCCAACTTCAGCCAACTTCTCAACTGACTTGCACTCACTTGGTCAATTTATCCAAGAAGGAACTCGTATCATGTTTGAAACAGTTGTCCGTGTTGACAAACCTCGTAAGAACGTGATTATTCCTACTTTGGAAGAAGATCTTGATGGACTTGGTTACCTTCAAGGAAAAGACGTTGACTTTGTAAACAAAAAAGCAACTGATGGTGTTCTTCTTGCCCACACAGATGGTGATGTACCAAATATGTACGTGACTCTTCCAGAGCAAGATGCTTTCACTCTTGGTTACACTATCTACTTCTTCGAATTGGCTATCGCCCTTTCAGGTTACTTGAATGCTATCAACCCATTTGACCAACCAGGTGTTGAAGCTTACAAACGTAACATGTTTGCCCTTCTTGGAAAACCAGGATTTGAAGAATTGAGCAAAGAACTTAACGCACGTCTATAATAGAAGAAAAGAGTGGTTTGTCCACTCTTTTTACTCTCTTTATCCATAGAAATTGGACTCAGCGAAGACTTGTGATATAATATAGAGAGCAAAAAGGCAGACGCCTAGAGACTTTATAGGAGAAACTATGTCAAAAGATATCCGCGTACGTTACGCACCAAGTCCAACAGGACTACTACACATCGGAAATGCTCGTACAGCATTGTTCAACTACCTTTACGCCCGTCATCATGGTGGAACTTTTATTATCCGTATCGAAGATACTGACCGTAAACGCCATGTTGAGGACGGTGAACGTTCACAGCTTGAAAACCTTCGTTGGTTAGGCATGGATTGGGATGAAAGCCCAGAAACACATGAAAACTACCGCCAGTCTGAGCGTTTGGACTTGTATCAAAAATACATCGATCAATTGCTAGCTGAAGGAAAAGCCTACAAATCTTACGTTACAGAAGAAGAATTGGCAGCTGAGCGCGAACGCCAAGAAGCAGCTGGTGAAACACCACGCTATATCAACGAATACCTTGGTATGAGTGAAGAAGAAAAAGCAGCTTACATCGCAGGACGTGAAGCAGTTGGTATCATTCCAACGGTTCGTTTGGCTGTCAATGAGTCAGGTATCTACAAATGGCATGATATGGTCAAAGGCGATATCGAATTTGAAGGTGGCAATATCGGTGGTGACTGGGTTATTCAAAAGAAAGACGGCTACCCAACTTACAACTTTGCCGTTGTTATCGATGACCACGACATGCAAATCTCTCATGTAATCCGTGGAGATGACCACATTGCTAATACACCAAAACAGCTTATGGTTTATGAAGCACTTGGTTGGGAAGCACCAGAGTTTGGTCACATGACCTTAATCATCAACTCTGAAACTGGTAAAAAATTGTCTAAACGTGACACCAACACCCTTCAGTTTATCGAAGACTACCGTAAAAAAGGTTATTTACCAGAAGCAGTTTTTAACTTTATTGCTCTTCTTGGTTGGAACCCAGGTGGCGAAGATGAAATCTTCTCTCGTGAAGAGCTTATTAAACTTTTTGATGAAAACCGCCTGAGCAAGTCTCCAGCAGCCTTTGACCAGAAAAAACTCGACTGGATGAGCAATGATTATATCAAGAATGCAGACCTAGAAACTATCTTTGAAATGGCAAAACCATTCTTAGAGGAAGCAGGCCGTTTAACTGACAAGGCTGAAAAATTAGTTGAGCTCTATAAACCACAAATGAAATCAGTAGATGAGATTATCCCATTGACAGATCTCTTCTTCTCAGATTTTCCAGAATTGACAGAAGCAGAGCGCGAAGTCATGGCGGGAGAAACAGTCCCAACAGTTCTTGAAGCCTTCAAAGCAAAACTTGAAGCGATGACAGATGCAGAATTTGTGACAGAAAATATTTTCCCACAAATCAAAGCTGTCCAAAAAGAAACAGGTATTAAAGGGAAAAATCTTTTCATGCCTATTCGTATTGCTGTTTCAGGTGAAATGCATGGTCCAGAATTGCCAGATACGATCTTTTTGTTAGGCCGTAAAAAATCAATCCAGCATATCGAAAATATGTTAAAAGAAATCTCTAAATAAGAAGGATGTAATAATGGACATCTGGGAAAAGATGTACGAAGAAGCACAGAAATTATATAATCCACATGAAGTATCTGATTTTGTTTATGCTAACCATGTCGTAGCCGCAGTAGAAGCAGAAGATGGACAAATATTTACAGGTTTCTGTATGGAGGGAACCTGTGGTGTTTTCCATCTCTGCGCAGAGCGTGCGGCACTCTTTAATATGTATCAATTCTCGGGACAAACTAAGGTTAAAAAAGTCTTAGCCTTTCGAGACAAACCACCTTATGGTGGAAGTTCGGGTATGCCTTGTGGAGCTTGCAGAGAATTTCTCTTGGAGTTGAACGCTGAAAATAAGGATGCAGAATTCATGATGGACTACAATAGAAGAAAGACAGTGAAAGCCGCAGAACTAATCCCCTATTGGTGGGGAGAAGAACGTGCTTCTAAGTTTAATAATCAATAGAAGAGTCAGTATAATTCTGGCTCTTTTTACTTAATTTTAAAAAAACAGAAAAAAGTTGTTGACAAAGGTGAAAAAGTCTGTATAATAGTAAGAGTTGAAAACAACTCCGGTCCGTTGGTCAAGGGGTTAAGACACCGCCTTTTCACGGCGGTAACACGGGTTC